>Ga0214543_1008201_pt1 | contig 17309 bp, 10 predicted proteins | sample CNSS2metaG_FD_160094 | JGI IMG/M metagenome (GOLD analysis project Ga0214543, IMG submission 160094) | Root nodule microbial communities from cowpea collected in UCLA plant growth center, Los Angeles, California, USA - CNSS2 | ecosystem: Host-associated > Plants > Roots > Nodule | place: USA... | reverse complement strand
TATATATAAAAGCATTACAAATAATTTCACATGCAAATCCTATTTTACCTTTAAACAGAATTAACTAAAAAGCGTGAGAAAACCTAACAAGTAAATTTTGATTTATATTATTAAACTAATTCAAATAAAAGACTAGGTTTTCTTATTTTATTATTAACTAAATATGACTTGAACCACTTTTTAGGTTTTCTTATTTTACATATTATTATTAACTAAATATAACCTCTTTTTAGTATTAGTGTTTCAATTTTAATTTTTCATTTTGTTAGATTCATATATTTTAGATACCTTCTTTATTTATACATTTGTACGGATTTTACTATTTTTCTTATTATCATAGTCCTGAGAGAGTAAAGATTTAAATTTGAAGAATAGTAAATGTGAAATTTTAAATCTTCATATTTGATTATCCATTTTTTAGTGCTTGATTTTCTCCTCTTTCTTTTGTTTGTAATTTTTTTTTTCTTTTACTTCCATTGGGTGACATCTTCATTTGATTTGACATTCTTCTATATATTTATTCTTCTACTATACCATCATTTTTGTTATCATGTGTAGATTTCATGATAGTAACATTAGCCCTTTGATGAAGATTAGTATGTGGATTTTCATCTACTTTTTTCACTTGGACATCAAACTTTCTCAAGAAATATTCATCTTCTTTTGATTTTGATCATTCTTTTATACTCTCTTCATTTGTAACCAATTCCTCCTTCATCAAATCCAAAGCAAAATTTTTGTCTTTCAGATATGGACTTTGAATACTTCTAGGTTGTTAGCCTCTTTGATCACACAAAGTTTCAAAGTTTGTTTGTAGAAAGGCCTTATAACAAAGTCATGTGGTTGTACAATCATTATCTATAAATCGTTTATAGATTTGTTTATAGATGTGTTGGTTGTGGCACATTGTAGGAAGTAGTTCCTTCTTTGATTTATCCTAAACAATCTTAAGATCTTCTTAAGAATTTTGGGATTTGTATACCTTTTCCATATGTCCCAATTGACTGCATTTGTGGTATTTTACATTTGGCCTCCACCAATATCAATTGGGTTGATGACCTTTTTTCTTACAATAGGGACAAGATGAAAAAACATGTGTGTTGTTGTATTTGCTCCTTATGTTGTTTTTACTATGCGAACATTCTATTTAGTGTGATTTAAAACACCTTTAATTGCATAATCTTCTCTCATTAAGCTTCTTTGTTCTTGTGTTTGCAAGGCATGTATCACCTTTGTCAAAGTAATTATAGACAAATCTTTTTGTGTTTTCTAAGAATGCAATAGATGCTTCATATTTTTCTAGTACCAGTCACTTGAATTTTCTCAACAAGTTTGGAATTGATACTATCTTGTTAGCAATACCAACAATTTGTTTGAGTATTTTTTAATTCTCAGCCTTATTCATCTTTTGCATCTCAAACTCCTTTATGTAAAACTTTCATGCCTCAAATTTTCTCGTTCCCTTCATATTCTCGTTTCATATAATCCCAAATTTCTTTGGGAGATTTTAGGGTCATGATCCTTATAAGGATCATTTGTAAAACACCTACAAACAAACATGACTTTGCATTTTTTTTTTGTTTTTGTTTCCTTGTGCTTTTTTATCTAAGCCACAGTGAAATTTTCAGGAAAGGAAAATTTATCTTCCTCCACTACTTCTCGTAAATCTAGCCCATCTAGACATGTTTGAGTTCTTGCTACCCATAGATTATAGCTTTCACCATATAAGTGTGGAGTAATGACTTGTGACATTGAAGGGTAGTCATTGAGTTTATTTTTCATCATAGAACAATGACTTTAATATCACTCTTGGTTATATTTTTCATTCTAAGTGGAGTCATTGAGATATTGTGGTTATATATATATATATATATATATATATATATATATATATATACCATTAGTTTTACACATATAAAACATTTAACACAATTTTTAATCTAAAATCTTAAGATAATAAGTTTATGGATCTTTTATCTTATATAGTATTTAACTTTGTTTAACTTTTATTTTTTCTAGTCGGTGAATTCTATTTAAATATAAAATAGGATTTGCATATGAAATTATTTTTAAGGCTTATTTATTTATTTATATATATATATATATATATATATGAGTTGTGTATGACACGTGAATATTTAATTGTTATTAATGCTTATTTAATTTTTTATAATTATTTATATATTCTCTTTCTTTTTCTTTTATGGATTCATATTTGATTATAATCTGAATAGATGCAAAATATCACAATTTTTTGGTATTATAATATATCTTATAACTACATTCCACCTGTTTTATTTTAATAATATAATTTCAGTACATATTTCTAATTTAGTATTAGCTTAAACGGTTTTTTATTTTTAATCCTTTAAAAACTCCCAAGATGAAGAGAATGAGGTTTGGATCATTAACGTAAAAGTCCATTTTATTATTGTATATTGTGAGAAGAAATAAATTCTCTTATACTTTTGGAAAGATGAAACCACTCACAAATTAGAAAATGGATATAAAAAATGGTGTGATGCCAAACATCATATACTGAAGAGATGAAATCACATGTGAAATTAAAATATGCAAGTGTTTGCATTGAACCAAAAAATCTTTGTAATTATATAGGATCTTTCAAAATATTATCCAATAAAGTAATTATGAAAAATATTGATATTAACTCAATTTATCTAAAGAGATTTAAAACTCATTTCAAGAATTTTCAATTTATTCTCGTGTTATTCATATGTTTTTGTTAAAGATGTTGCACGTAAAAAGAAAATTATATTTTTCTACTCATTATTCATTAGACAATGATACTTTAACTCATTTTTTTGACCCACTTTTAATTCATCACTTCAATATTATTTTCCTTATTCATTATGTATTTGTAACGATGGATGTGGTTTTACTTGAAAACATAATATATCTTGCCTTTGAATTTGAACTTATAAAACATGAAATCCAAACACTAGATTATTAGGTTATAAATTGTAGTAATATGGAAGTGATGGAAATTTATATCTTCACAGGTTGGAAGATGACGAAGGAACTCACTTTGGAACTTTGAATTCATCCATATTTGAACCTAACATCGAAGAAATACACGAGTATTTTGGTAGAAATTATCAAAAGGTATAAAAATTGAAGAAATATTTGCGAGTTAAAATAATTCTCGCAGTTTGAAAGGTTTACAAATTCTATAACAACATTTGGATATCACTAAAACAATTACCATATTTTATTTTTGAGAAATCACTAGGACAAGATATTTACACTAAGTCGTAAAGATAACAAGAAATAAAGTATTTTTAAAATATTTAATTTAATTGAAAATGTAATATTATATACCCATTTGATGAAAGAAGGTTGAGATTCTCCTTCCTTTTATTTTTCCGGTAAAATAGTATTATATGAATTGTGTCATATTTTGTTAAATTTGTATAACTGTAAAATATTACACTTTCTTTATTATTCTAATCAGCTACGCATAATTTATGTTTGATGCCCATAAGATAAAATTAGATGATGGAATATTAATATAAATTGCCGTCAAATGTCAATTTCTCTTTAAACATATATATAACATTGTAAAAGTTTAATTTTAATTTAATTTTTTATAAAATGTGGAAAATAATAAAGATAGGAAATACAGTACTAAGTAATAAAATAACACAATAATATTATGTTAGCACTTCAAATAATATTTTATTAATGAAAGAAGATATTTATCCCAATATATATAAGAGCCCTCAGATTTGATCACCATCTGGAATGACTATTTTATGCATTACAACCATTCTCCAGCTATATATGTGTGTGTTATATAAAATGTCCATTATAGTATTTTTGAATCTGAATCTCTGATGGTAGTTCTTTCCTTTTTGATTGTCCTTCAGACGTTATTATCGTATCTTCATTGGCATAAATTTCACTAATCGTGTCTGGGGAAACATAATTAAATTCCTATATACATTGAATATATCTGAGTTGGTGTTCTATTAGCTAGTTTCATGTATGCAAGTTGTTCATTTTTTGTAGGATACCATCACTAATCAAAAACTAAATCTCAGTGACATATCTTGAAGTTTGGAAATTCCAGACATATGATAAAAAAAATTACACTACTAATGTCCCATATCTTCTCACTATAAGACAATTCCCTCATTTTTTTAAAAGTTATATATTTTAGGCACACCCATTTGTACAAATATTGTTTTAATAGCTCACATTCACTTATCCGCAAACCAATGTCAAAAGCTGTCACTGAAATTTTCTCAAAATTTAATTCTCGTCCATGCTCTTTGTCTCGAGTTGTCACCTGAGAGAGGACTTTTCGTTTGTCTGAGCGAGAGTAATCTCGCCTGAGCGAGAGGAATCTCACCTAAGCGGAATGGGTTAGCTTAAGCGAGAACTCTTAGATGTTCTAGTGCTCTCTGATTGCAATCTCGCCCAAGCGAGGATTTTTAGCTTGAGCGAGAGACAGACTCCTGTCGCTTGAGTGAGAGCTCTTTAGCTTAAGCAAGATTGACAACATAATTGTTTTAATTACGTGATTACTTCCATAATCGAATGATTTACATGAATGTTTTATGTGCTATCATGAGACTGAAATTGATGTGCTTGGTATGAAATGATGATGGATGTGTGAGATTATATATATATATATATATATATATATATATATATATATATATATATATATATATATATATATATGGTACGAGCTTAAAGTAATTCCATTAGTCTCTTGGGAAGACTTTATGGTGGTGTTTTTGTAGTGTATGTAATAAAATAAGGATTCAAGTAAGGTTGCATCCTGACACTCTAATGAATCAGTCAGACTCACATAGAGTAGATGGTCCATGTCGTCAGAGTACCATGAGGCCCTAGTCTTTTGCAGGATAATGACCCTAGATGATCATGGATTAACCTTATGTGTGGTCCCATAAGCAATAACTCTGCAAAGCAGTAGAGGCCACCACAATGCAAGCAACCGGTGGATCCGATTTTACTACATGTGTCCGGATAATTGAGTTATAGGAGCTTTTATTGTTTGCTATCATATGTTTTGTGTGCTTACTGATTTGCCGGTTTATAATCTATTTATAATCTACATGCTTATTCATAAAAAAAAAATTCTATAATTTACCTTTTTCTCTTTGTGTTTATTTGCAATGATCACCAATTTTAGTGTGAGCAGATGTGAAGATCCCTGGTGATCACCATGATTATGGAGACGTTGTTGTCTAGTTAGACATGTTGAATCTTGCTGTCTGAGCATATTTTGATGAACCATTTATTTTGTGATTCCTTGCTCTGTGAGCAATTCTTATTTCATCATGGTGATCACTAGGGTAATTAAATACATTATTTTTGTATTTTTTAACTAGAATGAAGTAATAAAGTAGTACATTTTTTTATCTAGATAAGTAATTTGTTAATTTTTTTTTATCAAACTATCATTTTCCTTATATGAATTGTGTTTAAATCACTAAATAATATTGAAAATATATTTTTTAACCTAAAATTGGTTTTCTTGAAAGTATCAATCGGTTCAAAATTAAATATTTTATTCTTTTGTAAAAGGTTTATATATTCGTTAAAAAATTAATTTGTCCCTCGAAAACTCAGCCTATTTAAAAGGAGAAAAGAAGAAGTGAGAAAGCTATATAAAACTTTGGTCAAAATATATATATATATTTTGTTAAAGTTTATAAAAAAATATTAATTAGAAAATAAGTCATTAAGCAAAATGTAAAACATACTAAAATGTCTAATTTTGAACATGAATAAAATAACATTTAAAAGAGTCTGACCGTCATATCTTTTCTCAACTTTATTTCATTGACCCGAATGAATATATTCCTTTATATAAAACTCAGTCTATCACACATTACCGCGTTAAGTTGACACATAATTAAGGTGGAACCCACCTCCTCTGCTAAGACAAATAAACAACAAAAACATTATTTTCATGGTAAAATGTCAAAAAGCACTTACAGACCAGCTAGCAAAAGCAATCTTAACAAAATCAAAACCATACTTTGCACCAACGAACGAATCATTGTCCTTCCAAAACGGCAGGAAACAATTTTCACCCATCTTCAAAGTTCAAAAATGGCACAATTTGAACACAAATTGAACAAAAAGCAGGTTGAAGAGAGAACCTAGTCCAACACATTCTTCACACGTACAATTATTATTATTATGTTTTTTTTCTTTTGAAAAGAGTACATAACAACGCGTATGTGTGTTTCTTCTCATTCCTAAACCGTGTTGACAGTGTCATCTGCATTACCCATATCACAAGGAAGACAGAAAAATAAAATGTGCATTAATTTGCATTTCGTTTTTCTCTTCTGGTGCAAGCAAACCAAACAGCGTGGTCTTTGGGTGGGTGGTGTGAAATTGGAAATTGGAAATTGATGAGGACGCAGACTCTACACTCCTCCCCATACTCCATAGTCTCTACCCTTTGAACTTTGAATTAAGCTCTTTTGTTTTGTCCCCTAAACACCAAACCCTTCCAGCTGTCAATATTTTCACTGCATTATATTAATCAAATAAATATCATTACTTATTATAAAATCATTCACTGCATTTAAATCATCGTGCCCCACCACCACCTCCACCCCATTTATGTTCTAACAATTACTGTGTGATTCTTCTTTCCACCATAAAGCCACAAGTATAACAACAAAATGCAGCCATTAAAACTTAATTTGACTTGGTAAATTCAAATTTTAAAACAAATTAGCATCACTCATCTTCTACATATACCCCAGCTAATATTGAGCTATACTCAACAAACAATACAACTCTCTCTCCCTTCTCTCTATATCTCTCTTTCTCTCTTTTTTCTGGTTCAAGTTTGAAAAACAAATACACCATGACTATGACAGATGTCTTGAGTGAAGAACAGATTGTTGATTTTAAGGAGGCTTTTGGGTTGTTTGACAAAGATGGAGATGGTGAGCAAAATTTCTCCTTTTTTGGTTGTGTCTATAATTTTCATAAAATGGTATCTATTATTTTGTTCCCTTCAATTCATCTTTTTAGATTGATAGAATTCTTGTCAGTGTCTTATGTTGTGATCAACTGTGTGCTTCTTAGGCTGCATTACTGTGGAAGAACTGGCCACTGTCATTCGGTCGTTGGATCAGAATCCCACAGAAGAAGAGCTCCAAGATATGATAAGTGAAGTCGATGCAGATGGCAATGGAACCATTGAATTTGACGAGTTCTTGAGCTTGATGGCCAAGAAAGTGAAAGTAAATTAAGTTCCTTTTGTTCCATTCATTTTTGTTATGCATATGTATACATGACATTTCAACAAGTCCTATTCAGTTGATATTTGATTTTGTGTGGCCAAAACTTTATCTCCCTTTTCATTGTACAATAATCAAAGACTAAGTTGGTGCTGTGTTCTTTCTCCCTTAGGACACTGATGCAGAAGAAGAGCTCAAAGAGGCTTTCAAGGTTTTTGACAAAGATCAAAATGGTTATATATCAGCTAGTGAGGTATGCTTTTATTTATTTATTTATTTCTCTGTTGTATTGGTTTTCTTTCTTTCATGACAAGATCATTGGAAATCTTCATTGTCATCACATCATAGATTTCTGAAAATTTTGATAAGAACAATGTAGGTGGACCAAGATAAGTTGCAAATTTAGTTTACAGCTCTTTTCATTTGAAAGAGTTAAAGCTCTTTACATATTTTCTTTCTACCTAAATAATTATAGAGAAAGAAAGTTTTCAACTTCTTTCTCATCTTTTAAATTACAAGTTTAAATTTTAATAACCAAAAAACTGACTATTATATTCAGAACTTAAAAGCTCATGGCATTCTTTCACCAAATGTTCAATGACAGCTTTTTGATCTTCCACTTTTAAAATAATATATATATTTTTAGTATTATCTAGACTCAAGAAACATGCAAAATTTTGTAATTTATATATGTAAAAACTACACAACTAGGACAGTAGACCGTACTTCCGCATGCACTGAATATCAGTTGCTTGATTAAAATATATATGCATCGGGTTTGACATTTGAGTGTTGTAGAGAATCTTATATTTCTTTTTTTTTTCTCTCACTCAAGTATATATATATAAAAGTTATACACACATGTAGCTACTATATGACAGTGGTGAAAAGATTTATATTTGTTTCTGGGTTGTGCAGTTGAGACATGTCATGATCAACCTAGGAGAAAAACTGACAGATGAGGAAGTGGAGCAGATGATTAAAGAAGCAGATTTGGACGGTGATGGCCAAGTTAACTATGATGAATTTGTCAAGATGATGATGACAGTTAGATGAAGCACTCACCTAATTGAATTGGATAAATTTATTATTCAAATTTCATTCGCTTCCAATCTTCTTCTCAGAAAATAATGTGTTGTTATTATTGTTTGTTTGTTGTATTGTATTGTACTTAGCAATGACCAAGTAGTAGAGTGGCTAGTCAACCAACCCCCTTGGATTTGATCCATTCCAACTCAAAATTAAATTACCATTCTTGTAATTTTGGTTCAACATTTTCTGTATTCCCAGAGTAAGAAGGATGAACAAGTTTTGTCATACTACATTGACAAGTTTAAGATTCTATTAAACCTATTTTGGGTTGTGGATTATTAATTTTCTCTTAATGAAATCAAACACCGACTAGTAAACAAGAAGAATGTAGAAATAGGAATAGAGTTCATTCTTGGTGCAGATCAAGTCTCACGTAATCACAATTTTTTTGGTAAACGAAGTTCAATACAATGTTCTTGGTTTTGGATCTAGCACAAAGCTTTAAACCATAATGGTACTTTGATTTCACAGTGGATAAGAATTGGTAAGAAACAGGGAAAGGCATAGTCATAGGCAGTTGAATAGTTGAACATAGACTGAAAATAGAGACAAACTACAGTAAGTACATATATCTTCAGGTCCAAAGTAGAAAGCCTTCAAATGCATTAATCAAAAGCTGGCGGATCTAACTTCATGAGGCACTGACATGTTTGATTTTCTCCTATCTGTGATTTTGTGTAGGTGGCAGGAAGACTTTTGGTCTTGTTTGGACTGTTCTATTTGTGACTGTTAACAAATAACCAGACATCTGATTCATGATTTGTACCTAACAAACTAGAACTGCAGTGTTCTAACATTTCTCTTTTGAAAGCTTTTTTATTTTAATGGGCTAAGTATTTTTTTTAATTCTTGAATATTGATGTGAAATTAAAATTTGTTTTTGTCTGAAATTTTAATATATTTTGGCTTTTAAATTTTAAAAATGAATGAATATAGTCTTTTTAGTTCAATTAAATTAAATTTTTTTATATATTAAATATATTTTCTGATACATATTAAAACGAAAATGCGTCAAATTATATAAATAATTCGAATATTAGCATGAAATGAAACATGTTTAACATGTCAAAAAAATCTAAAGTAATTTAATTAAAAGAATTATATCCACTCATTTTAAAAGTTTAAAGACTTAAATGTATCAAACTTTTAGACAGAAAAAAGTATTAATTTTGCGTGTAGGGACTATTAACATATTTAACCGTAATTTAATTCTATAACTATATATGCAAACTTGCATTGCATCCCTTCTCTAAAGTTTAAAACACTAGAAATAGTAGAGGAGAATATTTATGTATATAAGAATATATAAGAGTGTGAAAGGAAAAGACGTGTGTTTTTTTTTTTTTTTTTTATAGGACTTGTTTGTTTATTAACTTAATAAGAATTCGTTTTTTTAACATTTTTTTCAACTTTAATCTTTAAATAATTTTAAATTATCATTAATCTAAATTTAATTATTTCATAAATTAAAATAATTATTTTATTAATTTAATAATTATTTTTTAAATTCAAATAATTTATTCATAACAATTAATTATTCTAATAATAAAAAGTATACATATCCTCTTCTTAAATCATCTTTTCTTACCATAAATCTCTTATTCAATTCTAGTCATTTTGAATATTCACTATCGCTAGAGTAATCTACACGAAGAGCTCTACCAAAACCCTCCTTTCAGTTTCTCTTAATGGTGAATTCGAATTCTTGTCCATTCTTTGTAGCAATTTGTTTTCTTCTACATGCAATCTTTTTTGCTTTGAATGTTACTTCCATTCATCCTTTGGTTGAGACTCTAATGTTGTGTCTTGATCGTCATTTGGGTCTTTTGTTGTGTAGATACAGTGTTTTAATGTGTGGAGCTATTTAGGGAGTAAAGAACACTGCTAGGTCAAGACTATAACGTAAGGGAAGCTATTTTGTTTGCAAATTTAATGCTTTATTGTTGAAGTATAAAACATAGGTTTGATTTTTTTTTGTGAATGTTGATAAAGCTTGAAAAAGTCTCTAAGAGACGAAATTTTAATGAATGATGTTTACAGTGGTGATGATTTTCTTTTGTGTGAAAAAAGTTAAGACTGTTGTAAGAGGAAGAGAATTTGGTTTGTGATTTGTAATTATTAAGGGTAGATGAAAATGCTGGATGAGATAAATTAATTTGTGGATAATACTATTGGCGTTATGAAATTTGTACAATCAGATGTTGTAAAAGTTTTTATAGTATAATTTTTGAAGAATGAGTATGATTTTTGTGAAATTTATGATTCAATGATTTTTGCGGGTCTAATTGCTTGAAGGACTTTGATTAGTGGCGGATTATAGTTGTGACAGGAGGGGCCATGGCCCCCCAAATTTTTTAAAATTATATGTAATATATTATTAAGAATTAATTAAATTTAAATTAAGTAAAAATTTTATTTTTTTATAAAACACAATATATAATAATAATAAATAACAAAATATAAATTAAATATATTAAAGAATAAAAAAACATAAAATATTATTTATTTTTTCTTTTATTATTTTTTAGTTTTTAATCGATTGTATTTGTTTTTTATTTTCACATGTTCTCTTTTATTTATTAAGAAAAAACAGGAAGTTAAATACATATTGCTCTAGTTTCTTATATCTTCTTTTTCATTATTGAAGAAAAAAGATTTAATTCTCTCTTGTATCGGAAAATATTAGTTTAAAAATTTAGTATTTGTTTTGAATCTCATAAGCCTTGTATATTATTTTTTATGAATATAAAATAAAAAGTAATGTATTATATGTTTTTTTCATAACTAGTTTTTAACTGTGACTTAATTATAATAAAATAATACATTCATTTTTTGAAGACTGATAAAAGGGAAGCTACATGTGAAAAAGACCAATTCAACCTCAATTGTTCAATTAGATAAGTCAATCACTTTTTAAGATTGGAAGAGTTACAGGTGAGAAGTTTCATATTAATTCTTTGAAATATAATATAGGAAATGCTCTTAAATATGATAATATCTCAACTATCATTTAGAATGGGATCCATATTCAATACAATTTCAAAACTATAATTTTTTAAAGAAAAACATCCAAGAAGAGTTCAATATTAATACTAAGTTATGTACCCTTGTTATATTAATGACAATAACTAAATATGTAAATTTTAACTATATTATTTTGATCCTTACAAATTTTTTTTGTCAAGATCTACCATTGGCTTTGATGTAGTAAGATGATTTTACTTATGACCTTTATCTTGTGCGAAGGAAGGGGTAATATTTTTCTAAATGATTTGTCTTATGTGCTTCCTGTGTGACTATGAATGTATTAACATATGTTTGACAATGCATGTATAAATTGAATTGTAAAATTTTAAATAAATATATTTATTTTAAATTGTTATAAAATTGTTTTTATTTTTAAAGTAACTCTAACATTTGTCTATAAATTATAGATATATAAATATTTTTAAAAAATTTAAATAAATATCAGTGCAAAATATACATTTAAATGAACTTAATTTTGTTAAAAATATCAATTATAATAAAAATACCATTGTAAAATATTTATAAAAATTAAATTTGATGTAGGGATGAAATTGATTCAGTTTTAAAAAAATTAGGACCAAATTGAGACAAAATAACAAATACAGGGACTACATTGAGACTTCTCACATCCAATAGTGATATGTGGCATTGTCACTGCCGAATCACACTGTTTTACCACGTGGCACAATGTCAGATTGACATGTGACAATTTTTTTTAAATAATAAAAAAAATTAAAAAAAAATCAAAAAAATCCTGTACTGACACGTGACACATAGTTAATACCGTTACTGTACTACTAACGGAAAGAAAGGCACAACGAAAGTTAAGCAAACACATAGCCCACATACACTAAGGAACGAAGGCTCTGGTACCATAAAAATGTGACATCCCATTTAAATAGAATAATCTACTCAATAAAATATCGCATGATTATATAATGGAGAGCAATCAGATTTGGAACAACATACTCAAGAACCCAACTGTTACAGTCATCCAAAAGGGTACTGAAAAGAAACTTAGGCGTACTGTAATGCCATACACATAAAATAAATCCAGGGAAAATAACAGTTTTGCAAAAGGGCTGCTCTAGAGCAATGAATTACAAAAAGGGGCACTAGGCCACCAACTATTCCTGAGAGCAACGAAGACAACAGGTTCACATCACACAGCACCGCTGCCACCACCAAGTCTACCTTCACTGTTTCCTCCATCTGCTCCCACCATTATGGCGATCATTGCAAATGAGAAAATAAAACAAGGACATACATAACAATGAAAGGGTAAGCTAGTGTAATTTAATTTAACATACAAATAGCAAACAAGTACTTAAACAATTCAAGCATGCAACACTGTGAATAGAGAATCATAGTATAGCAGACAAGCAAGACACTATGACTCAATTATCCGGATACATATACTAAGGTCGGATTCACTGGACGCTTACACTCGTGGTGGTCTCTACTGCTCTGCAGAGCCATTGCCAATGGGTTTCACCCTACCACACACAATGTTAGCCTTTAACGTCTAGGGCCATTATCTTGCCAAAGACTGGGGCCTCCCGCTACTCTCACCACTTGGGTCAGTTTGCTCTACTTGAGACTCACTGACCCTTTAGAGTTTCGGGATGCGATCCTTACTTGAATCCATATCTTAATATATACACTACACACCACCATGAGATCTCCCCACGAAACTCATGGAATTACGCCTATCACATACAGATCTCATGATCCTCATACTATAACCATCAATTGTTATCTCCACATTGAATTCCCATGCACTTTCTCAACCAACCAAACAGAATTCCATATATTACTCATGCTAACATACAAATTTCAGTGCATACAACTCACACAACTCATGCAATTACACCATAATCATGCATGTTCGAGATAAATAGCCACACCTAAGGTAAACAGGAATCAAAAACATAAATCTGCAATATCCTCGCATGGGCTAGAAGCCCTCGCCTGAGCTACAGCGATTGTCTCGCTTAAGCTAAGCCTTCTCGCCTAGGCGAGACCTGAAACAGTGGCACTTTGCGAGCCCTCGCTTGGGCGAGTCCAGCTCGCCTGGGCGAGATCATCATTCGCCCAAAAATAAAAACCCCTCGCCCAAAAATAAAAATAAAGTCCCTTACCTTCTTGATGCAAGAAAAGGGACAGCAACTTAAAGAGCACGACTTAGGCACGATGGCTCCACAGACTAGGATGGTGAACTGAAACAAAACCTAGGACCCAAACTAGAGTAAGAGAATGAACCTTAAACGCAACAGAACACCCAACTAGAAAAGGAGAAGGAAAAGGCCACTACAGATCCGGAGAGTAACTTACTAGATGAGAACATCTGAGCTAAAAAAGAGATGGAATTTCTCTATGCCCTAGCAGAGCTCCTGCTTCGTAGAGAGAGATGGGAGAAACACTATTTTTCTGAAACAAAAGGTAAAGTGAGATTGTGAGGAGGCTGGCAGGATATTGGGTCCTTCAGAGGGGCTGACCTTGGGCCTACGAAAGGCCAGACCCAACCCTTTTTGGGACAGAAAAAGGGACTTACAAAAACAATCTTATTATTAATAATAATAATTTTATAACAGTTATATATAATATTAAATGAAAATATTCCAAACCATTGCATTCAATATTATAATTACTTTAAAAATAAAGAGAAAAAAATAATATAAGAATAGTTAAAATGCAACATCTTAATTTTGAGGTTTTAATAATCATTACAATTTAATGTGTTAAAATTTATAGAATAATAAAATTAATTATCTTTAAATATTTTATTCTTGCTTTATGATGTATTGAATTGTAATAATACAAATTCTAAATCTAAAACAAAAAATAATAATAAATCACAAAAAGAAATTACAATAACTACCTAACTTCAAGTTTTACATTCTATTATAACATAAACATAAGAGTTCTTTTGTGAATAAGAAAAATATTTTTCTTAAATTTTCTTCTTAACTTAAAATTTAAGTAGTTAATAAATAAATTAGTTTTTTAATTCTTTGACGTGAATGATTGTTTCAAAAACTATTATAATTTTGTTACTTAAAAATAATTTGTTTAGTTTCCAAGATTCTAAACCTTGGCATCCAAAATTTAATTTTTAACACATTTTTTAATGATTTTTTAATACTATTTTAAATTCAATCTTTTATATCAACCATGGTTCAAAGTTACTAGATCTGGCCTTTTCCAATAAATTATTGCATATAAATTAAAAAAAAAAAACACTAAAGATAATAAATGAACAGTTATCAGTCCTGTTGATGAAAAGGTAGATGGGTGATGTGTGTGACATACAAGTAAATTTATGAGAGTAAATAAATTTGTTAGAAACCTTTTAAAAATAAGTAATAAGACAATACAAAATAATATTTTATAAGAAAACTAGTTTCACTTTTAGAAGGCGACCCACACAAAACCGAAAGCATGTATAGTATAGGACATCTCAGTCTAGTTGCTATATCTGGGTTTTCAGGTTTGGACATTGAAACCAGTATTCGGTGTATCGGTTCATGTAAAATCTTATTATAGTTCATACGTCTTTATCTATTATAATTTCTAATTTTATAATTTTAATTTTATTCTATATAATATAATTATTTATTAAATTTTTAAAAATTAATAGTTAATTTTACATATTTTTTATAAAATTTTTATTTTTTTTATTCATTAATAATTATTTTTTAATATTTTTTCATTTATTTTATTTTATCTTTAATAAATATAAATTTATTTTGTATATTAATTTAACAATATTATAATATCATTATTTACTAATATAATATTATATTTATTCTGATATACATAAAAAACAGGAAATACACAAAATAGATTAATAGGTTAGTGTATGAGGTGTGAAAATATTGAATTATTGAACTAAATACCTACTACTACCACATCACCTAAGGGGTCATTTTCTCTAACCTATATATACTCTTATTAGAACTAATTTTGGTGAATACAAAGTTACATGTTAAACTTTTCCCTTTTTGAATGTATAACTACCAAGAATTCGAATTTAAAACTAGTGATTGAACTAAGACAACTACCCCAGCAAAGTTCAATAACTATTTCACACAAATCCATTCACAAACTTTTGGTCCACTTCAATTTGTTCTGCTTGAATCAATCCATCCTGTGTATGGGACCAACACAATCAATTAAGGTCAAATTCCGTCATTAAATTCTTTTAGTGCATTTCAAGAGTTTCTTAAAGAAATTTCAAATTTAAATGCATTAATATTGCTGTTTTGAGTGGAGTTTCTTGTCAGTATTTAATGTGATTATTTATCACCTATATTCTAGTTATAAAATGATGACAAAAACATTCACAGTTATAAAATTACTCTTTTCCTCGCAATCTGATATACTGATAATGAAAGGAAAAAAGTAAATGATGCAAACAAAGCTTAACTTGATCTGGAATTCAATAAATTTTACCCAACACAAACTAACTTAATAAATTTGTATTTAGGGATTTTAGGTATGTTCTCTTCCACATGAAATCATCGTGTAATATATTCATATGAGATATCCCTGTAGAATCAAGAATTGTGAGGCTATATTAGAAAAAAGAGAACAATTTAAACTATTTAAACTTGTTTAAGAGACATTGTTATTCTCATAAACTTTTGGTTCATGCTTTATACAAGATGGTATGAAAATTAGAGGGGAGGAGTGGACACAAAAAAGGTGAAGGTATGGTTAAACATAGGAGTTAATCTTAGTTGTCAATCGGTACGTTCGAAGCATTGTCCGTTCTGGAATATAAATTTCATGATTTTATCATTAAAAGACACTTCAAATAATGGAATAAAAAATAAATATTTAAATTATCATAGATCTATATTTTTAAATAATGTGAGACTATTGAACGCAAGAAAAACAAATTATATACTTAAATCATATGATGAAGATATAATTGTGTAGATTCTCACATTTCGGTTGATATATATAAATGATCCATGTTAGATGAAATTTTTTAGTGACAGTAAAACGAGTAAATTTTAATCTTATAATCATATATTAATATTAATTAAACTATTGAATGGTTAGTATTATGAGTATATTTATATTTTAATTACAATAAAATTAAAGGTTAAGTGATTCAGCAGAGTGGTTTAGAAACTCCTATTGGTTTTAAATTCTTATGAATGAAAAAGCTTAATGTGAAAGGAAAAAAGATACAGTTATCCACTTGAAAGAAGAAAATAACCAAACAAAAATAATAATAATACAAACTATAAAAAAAGAAGGTAAAGAATATGATCATATTGTTTGATGGCCAAAAGAGGGAAGAGGAAAGGGAGAGGTTCCTTTGCATCCTTACTCATAATAAGGCATGCTTCCTTACCTTCATCTTTGGTCAATAATTTAATCAAATCATAACATGCATCTCATAATCCGTTTATTTTTTAAACATAATGATTTGGGATTTGTTTTGGATTCGTTTCTATCAATGAATCATATATATATACTAAATTGATATGTATAGTAAATTCACTGATTTTTCTTTAATAACTATTTTAAACCCACATTTAGTTATCATAGATAGTGTATTTATTGATTTTAATAATCATTATGCTAAAATGAAAAATGAAAAATAAAAAATATTTAATAGAGTTACAGCTCGACCTAAAATTGAGTTCTGTGAAAGCTTATAAATATTTTAATTTTATGATAAATATAGATATATATTTAAAATAATTGAAAAGTACTACTATTTTTAAATTCTTTTATAAAAAACAGCTTTTTGAGTCTTTTCTTTTAAATATCAAAACCTTTTTCTTAAGAAAAACGCAAGTGTCCCGTCATTCTGGAAAATATATATATATATATATATATATATATATATATATATATATATATATATATATATTTTTTATTATACATATATATATATAAATAAAAGAGTGG
>Ga0214543_1008199_pt1 | contig 17311 bp, 8 predicted proteins | sample CNSS2metaG_FD_160094 | JGI IMG/M metagenome (GOLD analysis project Ga0214543, IMG submission 160094) | Root nodule microbial communities from cowpea collected in UCLA plant growth center, Los Angeles, California, USA - CNSS2 | ecosystem: Host-associated > Plants > Roots > Nodule | place: USA... | reverse complement strand
GGGCGAAGTTCTCGTGGTCAACAAGGGAATGGTGATTCCACCGCTTAGCCGTCTGGGCTGGATCTTACACTTCTCTTCTTCATGTCTTCTTTAGGGCTATGGCCCCTGTACTCGTTGTCTTTGGATTATAAACTCTTAGTTAAAATGTTATCCTGTCTTTGTTGGCATCGTGGTGTGCCTGGTTTTGTAGGGGGGATGTTATGAACCCCAGGACTGCATTGTTGATTATCTCTGTGTGACATTTCCTTTAATTTTATGTATTAAATTAAATGGAGCGTTACACAGTTATCCTATGAATAGATCTCAAAGAGCAGCTAAATAATAATCTAACATTTTTATGTTATATATTAAATAGAAAATCTCATGTTTTTAAACCTAAATTATCACTTATTTACATGTTTAAAGTTTGCAAGAAGATTATTCCCAACGGGTAACCTGTCATTTCCGATAGTCCACATGGATAATGCTTCTTGTAAGCTTAGTTAATGTTCCATTTTGCCTTGCAACTTGTGATTGGTTCTTCTCCCACTTACACTGAATCACTTTTCTACACAATTAATTCAAGCCACAAAATTGGTTCAACAATTGACACAGCAATAACATTCTCGTTGAAATTACGAAAAGCAAATTTCAACACACAATAAATATATATATATATATATATATATATATATAATAATAATAATAATAATAATAATAATACGTGCTTGGGGTATGGTTTGTTTCAACTAGTATATAGTAACTAATGCGATAATTATGTGTCTAAAATAAAAACTTTGATGCTTGTATCAAGGGTATTGGTAGCCTAGCAACATATTTGTGCACAGGATTATTAGACCTCTTAAATACCTGTTTCAAAATTTTGAAAGATGGTAAATATTTAAGTGATGTTTTAATTATAATTAATGTTGATTTTAATTTGGTGATACTCGCATTTATTTTTATATTATTATTATTTTCTTAAACTTTTCACTTTTCTTTATTCTTTCTATAATTTTTTCTTTACTGTACTAATTTATAAATATAAATACCTTTTACAATTCCTATTAGTACGTGGTTCAATAATATAGGCAGATCTAATTAACTCTTAATCATCATGACACATACAAATTATTCTTTTCATTGTAATAAACCAGCTTGATATTAATAAATTTACAGCATGTTTCTACTTAACTAATAAACTTATATTTAGTTCAATATATTATAAAAAAAATTTAAATTAAATTAACTTATTTTTTAACTTAATTTCTGATAAATCAACACGTGTAATATCATAAAAAATAAAAAAAAAACTACGTACAATCTATACATATTGTATTAGTCCTCTCATTATTTACTTTCACCTTTTTTCACCCTTAACCAAATGGGTTCCTCATTGATGGTTTCCAACACAGGCTTCTTTGACCTACAATAACTTAACCTATTCCGCCGAAGCCCTAATTCAATCTCAAACCCTTCCAAACTCAACCTCGACACTTCATTATTTACTCCAACATCATGTGTATTGTCACGTGACATTAAATCTTTAACTTCAACTCCATCAACCGAGTGATCACATAACATGGAATCTTTAATTCCATATATCCGCCGCTTGGTCGTCATGTTGGCAGCCATGAAGAGCGCCGCCACATCGACGGCGGTGACGACGGAATTGAGCCTTCTCATAGGGAAGAAGATGTAGAGGTTGCCGAATTCCAACTCTTCATCGGCACCAAGAGGTGAAAACCTTCGTCCAATGTGTAGAGACTTAGAATTCGTTAAGAAATTAGTGGGACACTCCATCATAAGCTCAGCCACATTCACTTGCTCTTTGTATTGCTTCACCTCACCCGTGGGGAAGATCACACGTGTTGTTGACCTTGTGTTCTTCATCAAAGGAGGAGCCAAAGTGCAAGAGATGTAATTGCCCATCACAACAAATTATAAATTAACAAAAACTAGAGAAGAACAATGTTTCCAAGGTAGAGAAAATTAGGTTTATGTCTAAGAGAGAGACGATGAATTGGGTTGAGGTTGAAGAGAAAAGGGATCTCTACATTCGGATTGAAGATGGAAGATTGATTATATATACAGGAGGAATTGATAAAGGAGGAATGTGTTTTGTTATGGAAAGTTGAAATAAAGAAAAATGATATTTTATGAGAGATAAAGAAAAATGTTTAACCATATGGAATGTGACCAAAACTCTTCTTAAATGTGTTTTTTTTTCCCTCTTGACTCTTTTGTTGTTGTTTTCTTAGGTTGTATATAATAAAATTTACCAATTACGTTGTAATGCTTATGCAAATGTTACTTAAAATGATTTATATGTTAAAAAAGGGACATTAATAGAGAAAATATCTGAAGTATAATACTGGAATAATGGTGGAATCTTTAAAATTAAAATAAACATTAAATTTAATATTAATTTAGAATTGGAGTAAATTTATTTCTTGTGAGTCCTTAGATTTTATATGGTAATATTATTACTAGCTAGATTAAAATATTGAAACAAAAATTTATTTAAGTAATCATGAATCGTTGTGATCTTGGTGGAGGAAACATGTCCAGTCAGTTCATGTAATTAAATCAACACTCATTTCACTTTCTAGTTTGATTGTCTTTTTCTGAACTACTTTAATTAATTAAAAATTGTTTAAAAATACAACTGCAGATTAATAATAAAAAAAATACTTAATATATTTCTAACATAACCATGAAACATATGTATACTATATTGTGTTTGAGTATTAATAAGTAAATATTGGAATAAACTAAAATAACATAAATTTTAATAAACCAGTTTATTAATTATTGATTATTTTTATAAGTTAGTTTTGCTAAACATAAAATTAAATTTTGTGTTAGATGTTTCTTCATTTAATCAACTTAAAATCAAAGATATAGGGTAATCTTCACCAAGAATGTTTATCCCACTTTTTTTTAACATTAAATACTCAATTAATTTTGTATCATTATATATGTTTTTCCATGTTATTTTACATTATCAACTAGTTTTATCAAACATTCTTAAGCTATTAATTAATTAATTTAACAAATTGTAGCTGCGAAGTGAAGATTGTAATAACACAAATTTCAAGATGTTTTATCTCTATCACGATCTTTCACATTTCTCACTTTTGATCAAAACTCTTCAAGATCTCCTCGTTAGTGAAATCATTTAAAAAACCGTTTGATGAATTTAAAGCACAGAAATGTTTGGCAAGTTGATACAACATTTGAAATTTTGGTTTTGACTCGTGCGGTGGTGGTCGTTGGGTGGAAAGAGACGAGGAAAGTATGTGGAGGGTTGGAAGTACAACGTTTGATGGGTTGCGGATGGTTTATAGTTGTCATGGGAAGTTGAAATTTCACTGTAAATGCATGTGGGATTAATCGCGCTTTCAAGATAAGTTAGGTTGGTTATTGAGTGGTTACTTTCTAGTAACAATGTTTTGTCAATTCTTTTTCTATTCAAGTATTTACCAATTTCATTAAATTAATTCTTAATTTATTTAAATAATTTATAAATCAATTTATTAACATAAAAATATTTGATCAAATATATTAAAGTAGATTATTTTAAAAACTTAATTCATTTAATGATTAAATATGTTTTTTAAAAAAATTATGTTTCATTCATAAACTAACTATATACGTATTTCATATTTACACTTAATGAAAATCATGTAAAACATATACATGTGGAAGTAAGTTAGAGTATAGTATACTTTACTGGAACTGCATTTGTTACATGATTACACATCATTTGCTAAAGATAAATATACTTTATTTAACTTTTACCTTATAATTTTTTATTTAAATAAACTTTATATTATAATTCATTAATAAAATTTCAACGCTATATTTTTACATTTTAAATATTTTCTTATAATACCTAATTTATTTTAATCTATTATTACCTATTTCCAATTTTATTGAGAAAAAAAAAAATTATTCTGGCTCCAATATATATTACACTCTTAACATCTCTTCGTAGTTGATCAACTTTTCTGTGTGTGAGGTACTAAACTTTGTGCAAATATGCTTCTTGCACTCACTTCATATTTTCTTCTTCCTGCTCTCATGATTTCATTGTAAAGTACATTTGATGGGAAAAAATCCCTTCACACATTAAGAAAAATATGGGAACAATTTTCAATTGCATATTTAGGATAACAAATAAAGAGTAAAGAGTGAGAGTTATCAAATGTATAATCTGAAATTTTGTTAAATACGAATTATGCATAACAAATTGATGAGATAAGCTGTGGAATTAATAGGAAAATTTTGATGCAATATTTTTTAGAATATTTACTTAATATTTTTTTATTTAAATTATTTTTTAGAAAATTTTTCTATTTTAAAAATATCTTTCATATAATAAAAATATATTTAATTATTCTTTAAATTTTGACCATTAAAATTGAGATATTATACGTATTTGATATTCTATCATATTTTATTTTATATATTATAAAATATAATAAACAAACTCCTACATATAACATATCATCCAAAATATCATGAATTAGACCGAACTTTCTTACAATTTAAGTATTTTCAGTAATAAAATGTTTGTTCATGAAAAGAATCATTTAGTGGGAACATAAGGAAAGTACAATGGCAAATGGCAAGAAGGTGTGAATGACAACAAAATTCTAAAGTTGAAGTTGGTGGAGTTTTGAAACGCTAAGTGCTTCTACTTTTTTTACTATTTTTTTTTTCAATGAGAACAACTAAGTTATGAATTTTGAATCTAATCTAAAATTGTTTAAACTTCGATCACCAATTCTAGAAGGGTTATTGCCTATGATCTGTTTAAAACATTGGAAGATAAGCTCAATTATTATTAAACATAGTTAAGGAACTAATTTGGTGGTTTATGTTATCTGGTATGCAGATTAATGACTGCGAAGTTAGGCACGAAACCAAGAGAGAGAAAAAAAAAACGAGTAATGTTTGTGGCTGTGAAAATAATATGATGATAAAGAAATATTATAAATCATTCGTTAGATTTGTTTTAATGTTTTTGCTTGATAATGACCCGATTTAAATGCAATTTATGGAATGCTTATCAAGTTCATTATCTTGGGCCCTTGTAAGTTGTTAGTTTCGTTTTTCAAACTTCATTTACAATAAAACGAAACATGTTTGACATAAAAGTTAAGATGATTTTAAAATGAAATTAAAATCTACTTTAACTATTTTTTTTTTGAAGTTTTCTACTTTTGGATCCCTTCTTTTTTTCATTTTACCTTTTTCACAATATATGAAATATTTACTAATCTTATAAATGGTTAATATTGAACAATCTAATTTATTTAGTGGAAATTTTCTTTTCAAATTTATTTTGTTAATTTAAAATTTATATAAAATATAAATATAATAGTACTCAAACTAACGACACTTTGGATCTGTACAGTAAGTTTTATATTTGCAAAGTTAATTACAACTTTGTTTTCTTCTTTGTACAATTTCTGTTGAGATTTCTTTTAAGAAATATATGGGGATATTTAATAATTAGGTTAAAATACTTTTTTTGTCCCAATTTTCGTTAAGTTGTTTTAAATAAGTTCTAATTTTGGTTTTGTGTTCAAATAGATTCCAATTTTCGTCAATTTTGTTCAATTAGGTCATTTTTTTGCTAACACCGTTTAAATCATTAACGACCATGAACAGTGACTGCCATGTGTCATTTCGTGGTTTTTTTGAATTTTTTTAATTTTTTTAATTTTTTTTAATTTTTTTTTTAATTTTTTTTAAATGTACACGTGTCAACCCAGGAGTGTGCCACGTGTCACTTCGTGGTTTTTTTGAATTTTTTTTGAATTTTTTTTGAATTTTTTTTTGAATTTTTTTAAATGTCCATGTGTCAACCTAGTAGTGTACCATGTGTCAAAGTCAATATTCTATATTCAATTTGGTCCCTATATTTGTTATTTTTGTTCAATTAGATCCCAATTTTTGTTAACATTAACCAATTTGGTCCTTGTCAAAGATGTGACCAAATTTAATTTTTATATCAAAGTTATAATGATGTCAATTTTAATATATTATATAAAAATATTTAATAAAAATGTGAATTTTAATATAAAAATTAAATTTAGTTTTAATTTGGAGAGGACCAAATTGGTTAATGTTAACAAAAATTGGGACCTAATTGAACAAAAATAACAAATATAGGGACCAAATTGAATTTAGAACATTGACTTTGACACGTGACACGCTACTGGGTTGACATGTGGACTTTTAAAAAAAATTTAAAAAAAATTTTAAAAATTTTAAAAAAAATTCAAAAAAAATTCAAAAAAACCACGAAGTGACACGTGGCACACTCCTGGGTTGACACGTGTACATTTAAAAAGAAATTTAAAAATTTTTTGAAAAAATTAAAAAAAAATTAAAAAAATAAAAAAATAAAAAAATAAAATTCAAAAAAACCACAAAATGACACGTGGCAGTCACTGTTCATGGCCGTTAATGATTTAAACGGTGTTAGCAAAAAAGGACCCAATTGAACAAAATTAACGAAAATTGGGACCTATTTGAACACAAAACCAAAATTAGGACTTATTTGAAACAACTTGACAAAAATTGGGACAAAAAAAGTATTTTAACCTAATAATTATGAATCACAAGAAAATTATATAAGATATCACCCCAATTTACAACCTTAAGGTTATCTATATGTGATTATATATTTGCTTTATTTATGTTGTTTAATGTTATCATTTCTAGACTTTCAACCCATATTTAGATTCCACCAACCATTCCACACTTCTCCTAACCCTAATTGTTCTTAGACTTTACCATAGCAAGACATATGCTTGCCTTTGTCACAACTGTTGATTCTTGTCGTTTTTACAATAAAAAAGAGCAAATTGTGAAAAACTGAATACTTCAAGAATATATCATGCAAGATTAGACTATCTAATTGTCAATGAATAAATTTATTTTTTTTTAAAAAATATTTTTTAGTTAATGATAAAAAAAATTGAAATAAAATTTTCTTCAAAAATTTTTGAACTTTAAATTTTGAAAAAAAGAAGAAAAAGAAGAGATATGAAAAAAAAAAACAAAAAGAGAAGGAAAAGTCAATTTGTTTTTAATTATCACACTCATTCTAATGAATCCAACAACCCAACATATTTTCGTCCTTACACTTTGCTTTTCTACCGTTTGTTCCTTATAGAGAAAATATTTCTATGATTCTAATAATTACAAGCAATATCTCTTCTAATTATTAAAACAACATTACTAATTATGATTGATATTGTGCTTGCTCTAATTTGTTGTGATTTGATTACCGTAATGTGATGCTTGTTAGAAAAGAAGTCCCACATCGGTGGGAACTTACTTTGAAGCTTATTTTTCATGTTATAAAAAGATCCCAATGTTTCCTTAGTAAATCATCACAAAGTTTCTCCCTTTCTATTCCTTTTGGTTTATTGTTTGGGAGAAGAATTAAGAGAAAATATTAGTTTTTCCTTGAAGAGCGAGAATGTTAATTTTTCCTTTAAGGTTTTCCTTATATTAGTTTTTCCTATTTTCAAGAGAGGGGTTGTTATTGTTTTCTCTTTGGGTCTAGAGAGAATGGTATGTAATTTTTCCTTTACTTGAATAAATTATATTATTTGCCTATTATCTATTTTTGTTCCTTTATTTTCGTCTTTATTTTAGTTGTAAGTACTTGTGCTAGTACTTTGATACCCAATAGTGGCATTAGAGCTGTTGGTTCACTACGTGATTATATTCTCTTGCTATTGTCATTAGAATAGTGTTATGATAGTGGATAAAGTGTGGTAGTGTGAAAGTGCATGTCTAGGAAAGTTCAGGCTAGGAAAGACTTGGTACTTAAGCACATGTCCATTAGTGACCCACCTCTCTTTCCTGAGAATTACCTAGTGCACTGGTACAACGTCTACCTCCATTGTTCTAGTAGACAATACTATTCATAGTGAGAAGTGCATAAGTTGGTTTTAAAGCCATGGCAACAAGATATGAGATAGAGAAGTTCAATGGCAAAATTTTCTCATTATGGAAACTAAAGATGAAGGAAATTTTGAGAAAGGACAACTGTCTAGAAGCAATTAAAGAAAACATGTAGGCATTACAAATCAAAAGTGGAAGGAAATAGATAACAATGTTATAGCAAATTTGCACTTAGCATTGGCAAATGCGGTTTTATCTAGCATTGCGAAGAAGACTATAGCAAAGGAGATTTGGAATACTCTCACAAGCCTGTATCACTTCACACAAGAATATTCTTGAAAAGAAAACTCTATACTCTTCGAATGAATGAGTCCAAATCAGTGACATACCACATCAATAATCTAAATACATTGTTTGCCCAACGACAGATTTCAACATAATTGAAAATGAACGTGCAGAGCTTCTACTATAGAGTTTACCTGATTCGTATGATCAACTCATCATCAACATCACAAATTACAACGTTGTTGACCTCTTACACTTTGAGGATGTTGCCGAAGCTATTCTTGAAGAAGAATCCAGGAGAAAGAACAAAAAGGATATGGTGGAAAGTGCAAAGCAAACACAGGCTTTGGTGATGACAAGAGGTAGGTCAATAAAACATGGATCTAGTGGGAGTCAGTCTCATGATAATTCTCAAAGTAAGAAGCATCTCAAATGTTACCATTGTGGCAAAATAAGGCATGTGAAGAAAGATTGTTAGCATTGGAAGAATGGAGAAAAGAGCTTTGAGGCATCAACCTTAAAGGTTGTGTGGCAAGTACCTCGGAGGATGAAGATATTCTGTGAATAAGAGGGGAGATCTGGTAAGTCATGAAAGCTCAGAAGATCATGGCAAATATGTATGTGCTTATGGGAGATACGTTGTAGGAAGTTAATGCAATGGTTGCATCGACAAGTCAAGAAGAAGCGGTATTAACATGATATCGTAAACTTGGGTATCAATTAGAGCGAAGTATGCAAATCCAGGCAAAACGTAATCTCTTACTCGGGCTCAAGAAGGTTGTTTTACCTCTTTGTGAGCACTGTGTGATAAGCCAACAAACATATACATAGATAGCATATTGCTAGTTTGACTACTAGAAAAAAGGAAAATACAAGAAGACTTGGTTCATTTTGATGTAAGGGAATCGCCAGAGTTATCACTAGGAGAATCAAAGGAGATTGTGGGTGTACTAAATCAAGAGGAAGTCAAATGTATTGCTACCAGTTCAAGGAATCCAAAGCACGAGTAAAGCTTGAAATTGGAGAAAATTAAGTGCTTGGGCTATGCTAATAATGTGAAGGGGTACCACTTATGGGTCCCACTACCTATAAGGTTATTGTTAAGCAGAAATGAAATGATGCTCCAGCCAGGAGGCGTTAAGGAACAAGAAGACTTGGTTTACAGGGTTGAACAAATCTCAGTATGGTTTAAATAGGGCGTTCAGATGTTCATACAAGAGATTTGATTTCTTCATAAGCCTCGGTTACAACAGACTGGGTGTTTAAACCATTGATGTTGTATGTGGATGACATATTGAAGGTAGACTCCCAACAAAGTTCAATTCTAGGAATTGCAGGCATAATTGGCTAGGGAGTATGAGAAGAAGGACTTGGAACCAACAAATAAGGATTTCAAAGATGTAAATTTATGAAGACCGAAAAGATAGGAAGATTTGGCTTTCTCAGAAGAAATACTTACTGATAATCTAGCGACGCTTCAACATGCAAGATTGCAAGACAATTTCTACCTCACTTTCTATATGTTGTTCCTCACGTATGGGTCCTAGAAGTGAAGCGGAGAGGATGGAGAAGTCTCGAGTACCAAGTGCATCGGTGGTGGATAACCTTATGAATGCTATGATGTGTACAAGACCAGACATTACACAACCAGTGAGAGTGGTTAGTAAGTTCATGGCAGGTTTGGTGGAGACAATGAAATATTGATAAGAGGTCCTTAGAAGGAACCTCAGTTGTTGCATTGCGTTTCGGAGGATCATAATTATGTGTCAATGAAGTCTACGTAGATTCGATCCTACTAAAGTCTATCAGAAGAACAAACACCATGAAGGAAGACAATAAAGCATGGTGTGAAGATTTCATTAAATTCATCAAAATACTTAAGTGGGAGAATTTTAGAAAAGAAGTCTAACATCAGTGGAAACTTACTTTGAGGCTTACTTTTCATGTTATAAAAAGAGCCCAGTGTTTCCTCGGGAAATCGTCCCAAAGTTCCTCCCTTTCTATTCCTTTTGCTTTATTGCTTGAGAGAAGAATTAAGAGAGAATATTAGTTTCTCCTCTAAGAGAGAGAAGGCTAGTTTTTCCTTTAAGGTTCTCCCTGCATTAGTTTTTCCATTTCCAAGAGAGGGGCTGTCATTGTTTTCTCCTTGGGACTTGAGAGAATGGTATGTACTTTTTTCTTTACTTGAATAAATTATATTCATTGCCTATTATATGGTTTTGTTCCTTTATTTTCATCTTTTATTTTAGTTGTGAGTACTTGTGCTAGTACTCTGATATCCAACAATGCTATCATGACCAATTCCTTCGTTATATTGTTCATTACAATTAAGGCTAGGATTACATTGGTACTGCAATGTGTGGATATAAATACATAGTCTGTCATATGAAAAAGGGAAAGAAAAAAGAAAATATTTTCTACACTTCTCTCTTTCTTATCACCATTCTCACAGACACACATGTTTTTTATATCTTTTGGGAGAAAAATAGAGAAATCTTAGCAAAGAAGGCAAGAAAATAAGAAGATCTTAGCAAAGAAGGTAAGAAAATAAGAAGAGAAAAGGTAGTTATATTGTAGAGAACGAGAGAATGAGATTAATAGAGAAGAAGAGATATTACAAATTTTTGAAGGTATGTAATTGCTAGTTTCTTTTTCTTTTGATTTACTTTTCCCAATATATTTTGTTTTAATCATAAAATGTTTTTATCCATTTCTTTAGTGTTTTTCCGGCCGCTAACATCGCTAACACTCATTTTAAAATTTCATTTTTTCTAAATATATATAAAGATCTAAAAAAAAAATTCTTTATTTACTCTTTCATATCTATCCGACAGTTTGTGTTGCAATGACATCCATATTCACTCTCAAATAAATTTAAAAAAATATGAAAAATTATAAAAGATTAAAAAATGAAAAAAATATTAAAAATAAAGTTTATTTTTAGTGTTTGCCTGGCCGCTCGCGTTGTGTGACACCAATTTTTAAATAATTGAAAATACTAAAAAATTTAAATAAATTTTTTTTCAAAATCATAAAAAAAAACAAATAATTTTCCAAATAGTTTTTCGAATATTTTTTCATTAAGAACTATGTTATCCTTGACTTTCTATTATGAATGGAAATACGTAGGAGCAAGGTCAATCCTTGTCGAGTTCACCAAATAAAGATTAAATCATTTCTTAAATAGATTTTCATAAAGAACTACGTAACCCTGTGAATGGAGATGTGTAGGAGCGAGAATTAATTCTTGTCGAGTCCAAAAAACCAAAAAAATATTTTTATTTCTTTTGTACATTCTTTTGTTACTATTTTTTGGAAAAATAAACATTTTGAAAAAACTACATCCTTTTTGCACGTTTAATTAAATGTATCATCTTAGGACAAACGTTGTGAGGTGCTAATACCTTCCCTATGCGTAACTGACTCCCGGATCCAAAATCTGGTTTTCTTGCAGACCTTGTCTTATCTTTCTAGTTTTTTCTTAGTTTTCCATAATTAACTATGATGGCGACTCCAAACTCTATATTTTGCAAATTTTATTTTTAGTTCGCTGTCTTGTCACAATTTCGGTTGCGACACCAATGTATAATCAAATATCTTCTTCTGCATAAAACTGTAAATAAAGATAAGGTTAATTAATCAAAAATAATCTTCCAATGAATTCAATCGTAACTTCAATAAAGTAGAACTTATAGGAGAATGCTATAAAATTAAATTAGAAATAAGAGTAAAAGAGGAGTTTCTTGTAAAAAAATATGAAAAATAGAACAATTATAAAAAATATATTTATTCTCTAATTCATTCATAATTGAATTCTTCATCAATTATCATTTGACTACCATTCATTCAATTACGAGACATATTTGAATTAACCAAACCAGTGTCAACCAATTAATTAAATTTCTCACATGTTCCAAACATATATGTGTGGAGCTTTATTCTTTTACCTTGTGAATTAAACAAACAAGAGGCTATTAAAATTATGAAAACTAACAATATTTATAATTAGATAAAGAATTGAATTATCAACTAACATTCTAAAATAATCCCAATATCATAAATAAAAAATTAAAAAGAATTAATAGATTCTACTTAATTACAGAAATTGAAGAAGAATACATGAATTGCACAAAACTTCAGAATTTATCACTACAAGAAATGCTAGAAGACTAACAAATTTTTACCGACAGAAAAAAAGCATCAGTAAAACAGATATTACTAACGCATTGTACTAACGAATATTAGAATTTTAATTACTAATGAAAATATTCATTAGTAATGGATTTGTCAATAATATCCATCGATAAATTAGAAATTTTATTATTGATAGAAATATCCATTGATAATGGATCCTTTGGTAATGGATCCATCAATGGATCCATTAGTAACATCTATTAATAATTTATAATGTTATTACCAATAAATATTTCATCGGTTAATTTTGTCAGTTAGTAAAATGGGAGTCAAAGTTTTCACTTTAGGCTTTAACCATGTCGTGGTAAAATCTGCTAGTGATATGGATCGTCTACTTCAGTGAAATATCTGCAATTGAATTAGTTTTGATCAAATGAATCAATACCCAAATATTGCATTTTTGAGATAAAATTCAGTTCACCAAAAAGATTGTTATAAAAAGACATCCAATAGTACTCATCAAATCATCACTCTCCATTGCTCATCCTATCACATTTTATTTTCTTATTTTTAACGCTCCTCTATTTTCTTTTACTTCGAAGGTTAAACCTTCTAGGTTGATTCTCTTGTAATTTTTAGTTCATTTTGAGGTTATGGGCAATTAAAGTGTTATTTTGAAATTTATGAAAATAAAGTCTATTTCATTTATTCTTTTTTATCTTTGGTTTTTGCTCTAAGTTCCTTTTTTTAAACATTTTTTAATAATTCAAATTTTTTATTTGTTAGTTTGTTTAATTATAATAACCCTTTGTTTTTTCTTAATTCAAGAGGTAAAAGAATTATATCTCACACATATACGCCCTAAATGGTTGATGAGCTTAATGAATTAATGGATGCTTGTTTGGTTAATTTAAATTTGCCCATAAATTAAATGAATAATATATGATATATGAATAATTTAAATATTAATGAAATGGAGAATCAATATGTCTTTATTTATATACTTTATTTATATCGTCTATAAAAAAAGTTCCCTTTACTATTATTTCATGTTCTTGTACTTTTTGTAGATTCTTATAAGTGTTGGTTTATTAAGATTCCTACTGAATTCATGTGGAGACAACTTGGATTGATTAATTGTATGTATAGTAACATTTTGGATAATAGTGGTAGATTTTGGGAGTCAAAATACTCAAAATTTATATATTTAATCATTGTCACTAATATAACAAAAATACACATAATTTAGTATAACTATAACTATTAAAGAAATCATATGAATCTTTCATGGATCAAGATCCAAAGAATTAAAATGAAATTTCTCACTTGTAATTTGTTGAATGTTAAGAAATGGCTCCTCTAATTGAATAATCAAATCAGTAGTATCATGCTTCAGAATAAGTGAAGCAATTGAATTTGTGTTATTTTCATTTTCACATGTAGCTTTCCTTTTATCACTTTTAAAAAATGGTTAAATATGTTTTTGGTCTCTTAACGTTCAGTAAAAATTGAAATTAGTGTCTCTACTAAACTTTGGATCAATTTAGTCCCCGATCTTTAGAAATGTGTAGATTTAGTCCTTTTAACCAAATTTTGTTAAGTTTATATGATGTTTGAAATGTGTTTTTCAACTAACATTAAAGTGAAAATGTGTGAAACAGTGTAAACAACTCAAATACTATCATGAAACACGTTTGAAATATCAAATAAACTTTAAAAAATGGTTAAAATAACTAAATCCATGTATTTCTAAAGTTTAGGGACTAAATTGGGTCAAAGTTATGAAAATGGACGAATTTCAATTTTCATTGACCAAAAACATATTCAACTTTTTAAAACTTAATCTATTATTTTATTCTTCGTCAGTATACCTATTTAAAAAAAGTTCAAGACTAAAATATAAACTATTGAAATCTAATTAAATATTGACGGACATAATTACTAAATGGAAAATATATGATAAAAACATAATTGTTACATTTATGTTCATAAAACCATACAAAATACTTAAGAGATAAAGAATATATATGAAACTAATATTTCACTATCAAGTGGAACAAGAGAGAGTTACATTTTTCTAAGAATGGAACCGTTCAGGTGAAAAATAAGACAAACAATAACGAGTTTATATTTAATTTTTTTCTTCAAAAATAATAGAGAACATGTGGGTGAGATTGAAGGATGAACACAAGCAACATGTAGTGTAACAAGAAAGAAGAGAGAAAATAAAAAACATCTTAGTAAGTTTTTTATTCTTTATTATATGAGAAACTTTACAAATAAATTAAAAATCTACCTAATTTAATTCTCATAAATTCCCATTATACATACATAGAACTTTAAAAGTTTGGGGGCCCTCGACACCTTCCGAACCCTAAAATGATTTGTCTCTATTGAATAGAGTAGATATTCCATTGGATAGTCTAAATAAGGATTAAACAATTTACTTATACTTATTTGATCATAGAATCGACGATGATCATGCACTTAACTTGACTCAAGCCTGGATGGGTCCAACTCGACTCAATCATTTTGTGGAATTGATTCAACTTGGCTAGACACAGACCTTGTAACATCCGCTAAATTTAATTAATTAATTAATAAATGCGGGTATTGGAAGCCTTTATGACATTAAATGTTGATTGACATGACGAGGAAAAATACTAGCTCAAATGGTTGAGAGAACTTGATTGTGTGAGAGGACTTGGGTTTGAGTTCAATGTGTGTCAATTGTGTGTTCTTTAATTTTAATTGTGTATTATTTTAATAATATAATTGAGCATGATGAGTGGTAATATAATCCTATATTTATAGGAATTATCACGAAACGTGAATTGGTTTAATGGTTGTGCATTGATTTGACATTGGCATGGTTATGGGTTTGAAACTTGGTATATCCAAATTAAAATTTCTTTTTGCTAAAATTAGTTTTGGCATGAATGTGAAGGGGCAGAGAAACCCTAGCTGTTAGAGAGGTAGCCAAGAGGGACAAGAAAAACAACAATTAATGGACCTTGAATGACAATTAAGTCAGCTTAATGGCAATTTTCGTTTTCCTTGCATCATTGCTAATTAAGGCAATTTTTAGTGAGAGTTAAGGGTGAGAGAGAGAGTTTTTGGTGCTGGAAAAACAACCACTAATGGACCTTGAATGACAATTAAGTCAGCTTAATGCTGATTTTCGTTTTCCTTTATCATTGCTAATTAAGGCATTTTTTAGTGAGAATTAAAGGTGAAAGAGAAAGCTTTTGGTGCCTGCCATTGGAGAGCATTGTGAGGAATGAAATTCCAAAGAGAAATTGTGGTTCTTGAGTGAAACGAAGAAGCTGAACGGGGAGAGAACAAGAGAGGCCATTGTGGATCAAGAAGGACCTTGGAATTCTCAAGTTTTAGCAAGGAAACAAGGTTAGGGGAGTTGGACTCCGTCATTATATTTTGTGCCTTTATTTTGATTGATGATTGAGTAAATAAAAGCATGAACTGTGATAATTTTGCGAAATTGCATGTTTCTAGAATTTTTCTAGAATCCGCTTGGCGGGCCTTCAAAGCCGTCACGCGACTCATACCATTTTCTAAGCATTTATGGGTTCTTGAGAGGAACTGCTGGCGGTACAAACTAGACCACCAGGTGACGCGTGCTGTTCAACCTAGTTTTTTGGGTTTTTGGATGAAGGGCCTGGCGGTTATGAACACCCGCCAGGCGACGCGAGCCAAACTTGTTCGATTTTAATGTTTTGGGCTTTCTAGGCGATTTTTGATCAATGGGAAGGGTGTTTAAATCATTAACTGATTAAATGGAAGTGAATAATTGCAAATTCATGAGGTGATAAGGGAAAATTGTGATTGTGGCATATTCTCATTTTAGGGTTTGAATAAATGGGGATTTTTGGGTTTAGGAATCAATTATAACGCGAATTGGATTGAGAGTAAATTGTTGTTGTTGACATGAGAAGCCAAGGTGGTTTGCTTCTTGAAGATTTGATGAAGATTGAATGAAGCTCTTTTGAACTATCTTGAAGCCATAAACATTGAGATGAAGCCTACATTGATGAAGGAAAGGAGATTTGATGATATCCATGGTGATCAAGGCTGAAACATGTGCTCTCCATGTAGTTACATCATTAAGAAAGTGTACTTGTAGTTTGTAATTCATGTTGTAGACCTTAAAGCATTAATTAGATGTAGTTTGGTCTTTGGTGTGTTTTTAATCTGTTGAATGGTTTTTCAACAGGTTAAAATGTCTCTTTTTTATCTGTTGAATGGCTTTTTAACAAGTTAAAAGGTTGGCTGCAGTAGTCTTAAACTGCAACAAATTCAATCAATTGATTTAGTTTTTAATTGATTGATTTCACTTAAGTTAAATGAAATCAACCGATTGATTTGGAAATCAACTTGTTGAATTTCGTAACAGTTTAACTATAAAAGCTGTGATTTTCGAAAGAGAGGTCTGTTGATCATTTTAGAGCACGAATTGGTTTTGGAAACTTGTGGAAACTCTCCTTCGTGATCATAGGTGTTGCAGCTGTTGAAGATTGATCTTGGATCAATTCTTGAAACTTTTGGCTTGGTTTGAAGCTTGGAGAAAGTGGTTTGTGGTAGGCAAGGCTGTGCTACCACTGAGGTTTGATCTTTCTCAAGCTTTGCGTGTGTGCCTGGTGGTTTTCCAGGTCTGCAAGAGGATTCTTGTTGTGCTGGTGTGATTCTTGTGTGATTCAAGAGTCTTTTGTGGTGTTTTTGCATATTTTGGAAGTGTAAGGGTGGATTCTTTGTAAAAATTTTGAAATAGTGCAAAGTCAAGCTCAGGTTGCCTTGACAAACTGGATGTAGCTCAGGTTTGAGTGAACCAGTATTAAAATTCGTGGTGTCCTCTCTTCTCTAACCTTTCTCTCTTGCATTTTCATTTTAAAGTTTCAAGAACTTGTGCTTTAATCATCTTTTTCATGTTCTTGCATGTTTTCATAGCATCTGAAGCATTGAG
>Ga0214543_1008197_pt1 | contig 17313 bp, 8 predicted proteins | sample CNSS2metaG_FD_160094 | JGI IMG/M metagenome (GOLD analysis project Ga0214543, IMG submission 160094) | Root nodule microbial communities from cowpea collected in UCLA plant growth center, Los Angeles, California, USA - CNSS2 | ecosystem: Host-associated > Plants > Roots > Nodule | place: USA... | reverse complement strand
GATTTTTAATCTTTACCAAGTTTGTATAATATGATACACTTGATGCCTTTATATATGATGACAAAATTGTTAATTTTTGAAATTAAGTTTGGGGTTTAACTTTGTTTAATAATAAAACTAAAAAAAAATTATTTAAAAATATTTCTATAAATATTTAATAAATATGTCAATTTTATTAAGAATATCATCATAAGTTGTATACAAAGATTAAATTGAGTCTCAATCTAAGGAGGGACAATATTGCTTCATTCTTACAAAAATTGGGACTAAATTAAAACTAAAAACAAATATAGGAACCAAATTGAGTCACTTTGACACGTGGCACAATGGTGAAATGACATGTGTCAAAAATAAAAAAAAAATTCAAAAAAAAAATTAAAAAAATTCAAAAAAACCAGAAATTGACACGTGGCATTGACTTTAACACCGTCTGGTCAAAGTTAACGGTGAGGACCAAATCGAGTCATTTTTAAGAAAATAAGAACCAAATTAAGACAACGAAAAACACGAGAACCAAAATGAAATTTCATGACAAATAGAGGGACCAAAATGGTAATTTAACCTAATCCATAACTACATTCTATGAACCGTGGCATAGATGAATAAACGATGGACTATGACTGTGGCACAATCCACAATTTAATTCTTTTGTAAATTAAAATAATTTCTATTTTATTTTTTTAATAATCATTTTTTTAATTCAAAAAAAAAATTATAACAAAAAATTATTTAATAATGAAATATTATACAAATTATTTATTTATATAACTATTTATAATAAAAAATATTTTATAATTTAAAAATTTATTCTAGAATAAAGAAAAATAGACATACGTGTTTTCATTAATTATTATCCATAATTACTTTTAATAAAAAATATTACTTTTATTAACTACTCCATAATTAATATTTGGAATACACATTTTAATCTCAATTCTATCTTTATTAATATAAATTATTTTATCCTTTATATTTTATAATTATCTTTTGAGAATATAACTTTTATAACTTAAATAAAATTTTCTATTTTAATATTAATTAGAATAATTAATTTTTATTTTATATTTTAAACACACATATCTTCACTAGTATATAATAAATAATTTATTATATAATAAATAATTTAATAATAATTAGAATAAATAATTTTCTATTTTATTTTATATTTTAAACACACATATCTTCACTAGTATATAATAAATAATTTATTATGTGTTATAACGTAATTTTTAATTGTGAATAACTTTTAAACAAACATTGAAATTGAAACAAGATTTAAAAGTAATACATTAAAAGAGATAAAAATAAAAAAAAAAAAAAAACTAAAAATATTATCATTAACGTAATTATTATATTTTTTATATTTTTGCAGGTTGAATTTTGACAAAGAAAAATTAGCAGGTGAAACCTATTTAAACAAACTTGTTTTCTAAAGTTTGCTTTTGCATACTTCACTTCCTGTTTTGATTCGTTCGTGGCAAATTCCGCACGTGCGTTTACTTGGAACGGTGTAACCGACTTTCTAAGGTAAAAGAATCGTTGATGGTAGTCGTCTTGGTCATCTGATAATCGTGGCTACTTCCGATTTCATTTAGTAATTTCGAACTTCTGATGAGTTTTAACCTATCATCCCTCGTTTAGGTTCGATGTAACCCATCAACCTTAGGGTTTATTTTTCCCTTGCCTGTTTTTATTTGGTTTGATTTACTGTCTACCTATCTACAGTGGGTTACTCACTGTAACTATTGTAGTTAATTAAATTTATTTAATACAATTTTAATATTTCAATTACCAATCACGAGCAGAGGGGATTTGCGTAGTCGGAATTTTGTCTGCGCCTTCCCTTCTGTTAGAATTCAGCATATTTTATAATGGATGATGGTATTTATTATATTCAGTCATTTCCTTCCAGATTTTGTAACTTTAGATATCTTTATTCTCTGTAGTTTGGGCTTTTGAATTGTTGACTTTTTGATATATTTAAACGGGGTTTAGAAACTGAGAATACTGGCAACAGTTCTTTTGTATGATTCTTGGATTGTTCCGTGAGTTGTGTCAAGTAATCATATTTAGTTGTCTTTTCTACAGGCATACAACTGAACTGCTATTTGATGGTGGAATCCTGGCACAGGTTTTAGAAATGCAATATTTGGCTGGAAAATCAAATGTGAATAATACAGACAATGAAATCACAGGCACAGTTTCCAGAAAAGATATCAGGGCAGGTACCTAATCAATCTGGGTCTCAGTTGCCTGGCCTGATTCAGCTGAATGGAAATGCCCTGCATCAAATGCCAAATTTAGGTGTTTTTCCAACTATGGACGCTGAATTTCTTAGAGCACGATCTCTTACACTGGAAAAAATGTAAGTTTTATTTTTAATGCATTTGTAAATAGTTTATTCTTGGTACACATTCAGTTTGGTGAACTGTGCTGAGTCACTTGAACAGTAGTTTTATCTTTAGGGTAGGGTATTAATATGGGTAATGTATTTTTATTAGACAAAGTCAATTGACACAATGTAGTCAGACAAGGCTTACATTCTATACATAAGTTCATATTTGGAAATAACCTGTTGAAGTTATCTAAATACACAACTAGAGAAATATTTTTTGATAGAGCTCAATGACATTGATCAAGGAACCTCATGTAGTAGTAGGATATGAGTATAAGACTTTATACTCCTCATGGTAAAACGAATGAGAAGTGAAAGAGTTTGAGAGCTTGCTAATGTTGAAGCTTTAAGTATGACAATAGATTCTGTTTAGTCTTTTTCATAATTTAATTGCTTAACTTTGTATTAGCCAGTTCAGTCTATCAAAGTTATTGACTAGAACCCTCGTAGTTTAGGTGCTTTCTAGGTGAACTGGTTAGTCTTTCCATCGATGATTATATTAAGTGCCCATGGACCCATCTATCTTTGATCTACATACCCTTAAAATTGTATAATATACACTTGATAATCTTGTTTTACTGTGTGTTTGGGAGCACCTCCAACATAGGCTTCACATGTCAGCTTGAAACTAATATTACTTGCCTCTACTTTTTTTATATGCTTTTGGAGTGAAAAATTTTCAATATGAGCACTTCTAAAGCTAGACTAGCTCTTAGGTATAGAATCATTCACAAGCATTATTGAATTTCTTTAGCTTTCGAAATAATTTTTTCATGAGATGTGATCAAAGCCCTTATGCCAATGCTCAAGAAGGCAGGTCTGATTATGCTTTCACCTAGAAAAATAAGTTTCTGGAATAGTTATTTTATGACAATCTTTTATATTTTATGCTAATTTTACTTGACAACAACAGATGTGTTACTTGCTACCTTTCAGATGTAATATATTACTGAAGCGGTACCAGCATCCTGTTACAGAAGCACATAAAAGGAAGGTTAAGGATCTTGCAAAACGTCTCGAGGAGGGCCTGTTAAAAGCTGCTATATCTAAGGTTTTTCCAGCCTCTATCTAATTGTCTTGTACACTTTTTGGTGGGATGTCATTGAAATTTACTTTTCCTCTTTAAATTCTTGAAATTTCTGATTCTGTCAGTTACAGCATGCTACTTGTACATTGTTTCGTTGTCTAATCTTAGGATCTTTGTACTGTTCTCTGGTTTTATATTATGTTCCCAACTATTACAATTTTTTAGTGATGATGATGGTTTTGTATTTGTTTCTCAGGAGGACTACATGAACTTAGACACGCTAGAGAGTCGCTTATCTAATTTCCTTAGAATGTCATCTATGACTACTAACAACCAACAACATCCTCAGCTTGTTAGCTCTTCTCCAATTGCTACAATGATACCAACCCCTGGCATGTCACATATTACAAATTCCACCATGATCACGGCATCTTCTGTGGATACGTCGATGATTGCTGCCAGTGGATCTAACAGCATATCATCCCCATCAGTCAATAGTGTAAACATGTTACCAGCAGGTGGCATGCTTGGCAGCACCTTAAATAGATCTGATGGTAATTCTGGTTGCTTGTATTCCTTAGTCCTTTCACTGTGATTTTCTTTTCATGCATTATTGGGTCTACTTATTGCAGGTTTGTCGAATGGTTATAAGCACTCTGCTACAAGTTTTTCCATTGGTTCAGGAGGAAATATGTCATCCGTTGGGGTGCAAAGAGTTACTAGTCAGATGATTCCAACTCCAGGATTTAGTGTCAGCAATAATCATAATCATAATCATTCATATACAAATTTGGATCCTTCAAGTAACAACAGTTCTTTTTCCGGTGTTGATTCTACATTATTATTGCCGTCACAGTCTCAGCCACAGCGGCACCAGAAGCTGCAAGATAGTGACCACAACAATCATGCATTGCACAACCTTGGCAGTCAAATTGATGGTGGAAGGAGATCTGATTTACTGCAAAACACATTTGCATTTCCAAATGGTTCTATAAATAGTGGGCTAGGTTTGATTGGAAACAACATACAAATTGCAAATGAACTCGGGACTGAAGACTACACTTCAGCATACTCTAATTCCCCCAAGAACTTACAGCAGCTATTTGATCAAAATCAACAACCAGTAGTGCAGGGTAATATTTCTTATTCTTTTTGTTTGATTTTTTGGAGTGTGAAATCAAATGCTTTTACCTCCTTTCCTGCCCCTCCTTGCAGTGGTATAATCTTTTTTAGCTGTATTGTTGTTGGCTTTACATGATTTATGATAAAACTATTATGAACCTTCATTTAGAGGATCGAGTGTTGGACATATACCTGAAGTAATCTTTCTTGCAGACTATGGTAAAAGCAAGAAGAGGGTCCTCCTAGACTAGTCAAGTTTTTCTGACTATGATTTCACATCAATTATGTTTCAATCAAGCCTGCCCTTTAAAAGGGTTACAAAGATATCCCAAACATTTATCCTATTGGTCCTTATTGACAAAATTAAATATTTTCCTAATTTATAGAATCATAACTAGCAATATCCTAATTGATAAATAAAATAAAGAGATCCCTATTTAATATGACCGTATCTAAAAATTATCCTAACTAATAAAGGAAGGATCTGAAATTAGGATTCTGATATCCAGATCTTATTAAGATAGAAAAAGCTGAAGAAACAAGATGAAAAATAAATCTATATTGAAATATAGAGATATGATAATCCTAATTAGTAGTCCACACAAAAACGTCTTGTTTTCAACCTAATGGAAAAAGGCTTGGTTGTTGTTGTTTGTTGGGTCATATATCTATGTGCACATCTTTTCCTGTTAGACTTTGAGGGACGGAAAGATATTTTGTTCTCTCTACCAATTTTGGATCTCACTCAAAGGGTAACAATCTCATTTTCAGGTGACAAATATGGATTGATTAATGTTGACACTTTTAATTCTGGAAGCTTTTACGCATCTGCAACATCCTCGGGCTCTATGTTGAACACTCAGAACATGACTGCTGTAAAATTGCCCTCAATACCCATTTCTAGCTCACTCATAAGTGGTCATTCGAATTTGCACAGTATGAATCATACTGCTCATCACAACTCCCAAGCAATAAATTCGTTGAAAAATTTAAAATTCCAGCCTTCCCTGACTTCAAGAAATGACCGTGTAAATACTCAACATCAATATGAGCAAAGACCCCAACAATGTCACCAGTCAGATTGGTATGCTCCACAGCAATTTCAGCTGAATCAGCAAAGTCAGCAACCTCAGCATTTGGTCAACAATGATGCCTTCCCTCAGTCTCAACTCTCCTCCGGTCTAGACAATAACATAAAGTCTGAGCCTGGTGTTGAACCATATAAAGAAATTCTCTCTTCTCAGCTTTCTCAGCAGTTCCATACATCTGAAATGCACAACCAGTTCCAACAGATTTCTTCTAAAGACTGCTCTAAGGCTGCTCAGCAGCAGGTTTCATTGGATCAGCACAACTCATCCTCATCACCACCTCAAATTTCTCAACAAATGTTGCATCCTTATCAATTGGTTTCAGAGTCTCAAAATAATTTTAACTGTCTTTCAGTTGGATCACAATCCAAATCCATACTTAAGAATCAGTGGTCTCAATCACAGGATGAAAATGATGTTCCTAAGGGTATGTCACATGAACAGCATCTTCCCATTGATTTTCATCAAAGAATACCAAGGCAAGATGAAACTCAATGCTGTAATTTACCATTAGATGGATCTATTATTGGTCAAGCTGTTGCCTCTAGAAGCTCAGTTCAGCTGCTAGACCCAATGAATTCTATAGAGAAGGAACACAGAAATCAACAGAAGTGGCTTTTATTTTTGTTTCATGCTCGATGCTGTTCTGCCCCAGAAGGGCGATGCCAAGAACGCCATTGTTCTATTATGCAGAAGTTATGTAATCATGTAGATAGATGCATTATATCTCATTGTTCATATCCTCGTTGTGGTCGTACCAGGAAATTGCTTCATCATTACATAAAATGCAGGAATCCACGTTGCCCTGTTTGCATTTTAGTAAGGAAGTATAGGCATGCATTTCAACAGAAGTCCCGAGTTCAGTCAGATCTTGAACCATGTTTGCCGGTTGCTTTAAATGTATCCACCGAAACCTTTAATGCAGTGGGCCTTTCACCTAGATTGATCTCCAAGTCTCAACTAGTGGTTGAAACTTCAGAAGACCTACCAGCTCCAAAGCGTATGAAAACTGAGCAATACACCCAGTCCACTAATCCTGAATATGATAATGCTGCCTCATCTGCTCTTCCAAGCTGTGAATTACGAGATTCAAAGGATACTCAATGCCAATCCTACTCCATTGGGGATATGTCTGTATCAATTAAATCTGAGCTTAATGAAGTTAAAGCAGAAGTTCTGGCGCACTCAATGCATGAAAATCTCAGCGAGACGAGAATGGAGGAGGATAATGCACATGACAAAAGGCCTGCTGGTAAGCCTGTCACATACAATGAGCCTGCTAATATAGCTAGGTTGGAGAATATTAGAACTGAGAAAGAAAGTGGTCAAGATAAGCAAGAAAATGTGACCCAACCATCTGAACCTGGAGCTGCAACCAAGTCTGGTAAGCCAAAAATAAAGGGGGTCTCATTGACCGAGCTGTTTACTCCTGAGCAAGTCAGGGAACATATCACCGGCCTCAGGCAATGGGTTGGCCAAGTAAGACTATTTATTCTGATGCAATCTTTTTTCAATGGAAAAATTACTTTATAGCCATTAATTTAATGATAGCATGAATAATATCTATTATAATTTAAAAATCATGAAATGCAGGAATTTCATTGAGCTTTCCCTGCCTTTGTCTTATATAAACCCCAAACCCTAGTTTACTAAACCTCCTATCTCAGGATTCTCTGAAAACCTAAAAATGACTAAATGCATCAGATGGAAATCATGAACTATGTTTATCATTCATATGCAGAACTTGAGTTCCTAATCATCATTTCATCTTGATACTTATGCTATTTGTTATCTACTGAACTTTGTGATTATTCATGCATATAATACGACATGTCTATAATTTGTTTGAGTGTTTGAATCTTTCCCCTCATTTTGTCAAGTTTATGAAGATGTAATTTCCTATGCTTCTTCTAGAGGCTTAATTTGCTTAATGCAATCAGCTTTATTTTCATTTTAGCTTCTCTTTACTTTTGTGAGGCATATATTTTGCATGCAAAAATCCAGACTGATAACCATTATTTTTTTCTATAGGTGTTTAGGGAATTTATTGAGTTAAATGCTCACAAACTCGTTGAAAAACAAAATCCTATCGTCCCAATTATTTAAAAATGCTAGGATGTTAGTTTTGCTAAATGTTACAAATAACCTTTTGAAGGTTTTCCTTATAATTATATAATGCTTGTTTTTACTTCTTCAGTTGCTTGATCTCATTCTTATTCTTTGATTTTGTGGATATCCTTATTTTTTCCATGATGCATCTAATTTATTGTGCCAGAGCAAATCAAAGGCAGAGAAGAATCAAGCAATGGAGCATTCGATGAGTGAGAACTCCTGTCAGTTGTGTGCAGTAGAGAAATTAACTTTTGAACCACCCCCTATTTATTGCACAACATGTGGTGTTCGGATTAAACGCAATAATATGTATTATACAATGGGTACCGGTGATACACGACATTATTTTTGTATACCATGCTACAATGAGCCTCGTGGAGACACCATTGTTGTTGATGGGACTTCTTTTCCTAAGTCAAGGTTAGAAAAGAAGAAAAATGATGAGGAAACAGAGGAATGGGTTCGTATCATATGTCTTATTTTATTTATCAATTAGCAGTTTACTTTGTTCTATTAACCATCTACTTTATCTACAGTGGGTTCAATGTGATAAATGTGAAGCATGGCAACATCAAATTTGTGCTTTATTTAATGGTCGAAGAAATGATGGTGGACAAGCTGAATATACTTGCCCTAACTGCTATATTCAAGAAGTAGAAAGAGGTGAGCGCAAGCCCTTACCCCAAAATGCTGTTCTTGGAGCCAAGGATTTACCCAGAACAATTCTCAGTGACCAAATAGAGCAACGATTATTTAGGAGACTAAAGCTTGAGAGACAAGAGAGGGCCCGACTTCAAGGGAAAAATTATGATGAGGTGATTTATTTCTTTCTATATTGCATATGTAGAGAATCATTCACGAGCTTTTGTCTAATAATGGCATGAGATATATGTAAAGTTGACTCTCGGCATATATAAGTATATATGACTAAATTGGATAGAGCTCTATTGATGTGACCTTTTCCTTAAAAGTATTGAATTTCAACAAAGGGTAGGTTGGGCTTTGTAATTATCCGTGCTTCAAGCCCAATGGACTCTTGTGTCGGTGTCTTGTGCCATTCATAAGCCTTCACCTAATAGCTTTAGCTTTTAGAAGAGTTAAAACTTGATAGTTACTGGTGGTAATCTCACATTAACTAAAGATATAACCAAATTATAACATATAAATGGTTGTAAAATTTCACCTTGAAAATCTGATCAGGAAAATTAAGTTAAGTTAGATTTAAGACCCACTTTATAAGAGTTACCATTTCTTCATTTAACATCTATTACTAAAACCAAATTGCATGCTGAATTTTTACCGGGTAATGGCTGCAGATTATTTATTACAGTCATAAGAGTAATTATAGGGTGGACCACTCTATAAGTTGGTCTATGAAGGACCATTATTTATAACACTTGGATTAATCTACAGTGTTATTTTAAATCCTCTCCATCAAACATTTTCTTCTTTACTCCTCTTTCTGAGCAACCCTTCACCTGCTTCTAGTGACATCTCCATGCCTCCGAAGATGCCCCATTGCATCCGGCACTACGCTTCAGGCACATTTCTGACAACATATCTGCATTCAACACCGTAAATTCAAATATTGACCCGTTTCTCATTTTAGATGATGTGAGTCTTCTCATTTGAATGCCTGACACAAATCCTTTCTTCTGGAGTACTTTCCCCTTCACCGAGTTCCTTATTTGCTGATGTGGGGGTGTCCATGGCACTTTTTTGTTTCCTTCTCCGTAGTCTCTGAGCTCTTTGCATTTGGCCAGTTAAATTGAATACACTATATTATTTTTTTTTATTTATACACGTGATTTTTGTTTTTGTTTAACCCCATTGGATTATCAAATACCTGGAGCTTGTTCAGGACTGATGCCTCCTCTGCCGTCAGTGTGTTTATACTATAATAATAAGTTGCAACTGTGGTTATGCGGGGGGCTGGTACCGCTGTCTGATGGCATTTGGATCTGTTGCAATGTGGGTGGCATGGCTGTTGAGGCTGGAGATGTGGTAGTTGTCAGCATGTTTTTGTGTCTGTAGATGGAATGCCAAAGGAAAAAAAGAAAAAGCTTACTGCTGCTGCAGAAATCCCTTCAGCGGCCAATGGTGGCCTGTGAGATTGGGGGAATGGGACAAGTATTTTGTGTGGAGAAGTCTATAATTGATCAATGTTATGGTTAAAATTAATTGCTGATCAAGGACCACTCATCTAGATAGTCAACTAGTCTCACTCATTATCATAAAATTTCATTTATCAGTTATTTGTATTATTGTATGCTTCCATCCGAATTTTGTTTGATTGGAGAATTGAGCTTAATTTGATCATTTATTTTTTGTGTGGAGAATTCTATAATTATTAGATCAATGTACGGTTAAAATTAATTGTTGACCTAGGACCACTCATTTAGATAGTCAACCCTAGTCTTATTCATTATTATAGAATTTTTCATTTATCAGTTATTTGTATTATTGTATGCTTCCATCCGAATTTTGTTTGATTGGAGCATTGAGCTTAATTTGATCATTTAATTTTTTTATATACATATTCTTGTCATTCTGTGTGTTATTGTGTTTTATGTTGGTGGCATATTCTTATTGGAGCTTGATGACTCCTCCTAACTGGTTTTCTGCTGAGAGGATTCTGTTTTGGTGTGTGTTTATGCTGGATATATATATAAGCACTTTTTAATTGTTCCCAGGTGCCTGGAGCTGAATCTCTTGTTATAAGGGTTGTGTCGTCTGTTGACAAGAAGTTAGAAGTTAAACAGCGGTTTTTGGAGATTTTTCAGGAAGAAAATTACCCAACAGAATTCCCATATAAATCGAAGGTAAGGGGAAGGCTGCTTCATATTTAGTTATGTTGGTAATCAAGTTGTTATTGATTATGTGAATTTTTATGACATTTGGTTTTCATTTCAGGTAGTTTTGTTGTTTCAGAAGATTGAAGGGGTGGAAGTATGCCTCTTCGGCATGTATGTTCAAGAGTTTGGATCTGAAAGTAAATTTCCAAATCAGCGCCGGGCTTATCTTTCATATCTGGACTCTGTTAAGTATTTTAGGCCTGAGGTTAAAGCAGTGACTGGAGAAGCTCTTCGAACCTTTGTTTATCATGAAATTCTGGTAACCTTTATTGCTGATTCCTTGTCCTTGTGTACGATGATCTGTTGTACAGCTTTGTGGACCCTTTCTTTGATACATTCAAGTTCTGATTTGTTTTCTTCTTGTAGTTTCTATGATATAGAAATATTTGAGTAGTTTTAATTCTGATTTTCTTTTAGATTGGATACCTTGAGTATTGCAAGAAACGTGGTTTCACTAGCTGCTACATTTGGGCTTGTCCGCCACTAAAGGGTGAAGATTATATTTTATATTGTCATCCAGAAATTCAGAAAACACCAAAATCTGATAAGCTTAGGGAATGGTAAGTTTTAAAGCTTCACAAATGAGAAAGTAAAGTAGGTTCAATGTTCTGTATGTACAAAATGCAGAAGGTTTTCATCTCTAACTCTAAAAATTTGTTTCATAATATATTTTTACAGGTACCTTGCTATGTTAAGAAAAGCTGCCAAGGAGAATATTGTGGTTGATCTCACCAACTTGTACGACCATTTCTTTGTATCTTCTGGTGAATGTAGGGCGAAGGTTACAGCTGCAAGGCTCCCATATTTTGATGGTGACTATTGGCCTGGGGCTGCCGAGGATTTGATTCATCAGCTTCGCCAAGAGGAAGATGGAAGAAAACAAAATAAGAAAGGAACAACTAAGAAGACTATAACAAAAAGGGCTTTAAAAGCATCTGGTCAGTCAGATCTTTCTGGAAATGCCACAAAGGATCTTCTCCTGATGCACAAAGTAAGTTGGCATTTTAATAGTGGAACATATTATTCTTCATTTGTTCTTTTCTGCAAATTAAGTCCATTGCTAATCATGTTTTTGAATTTGTTTCTTATTTTATATACCTAGATCTTCAAATAATTATATATTCTTCTCACTTTTGCGTTTGACATCCATATGGGGTTAACTTCTGTGGAATTAATAATTTCTTTATTGTAAAATTTTGATCCCTCTCCAGCTTGGTGAAACCATTTCCCCAATGAAGGAAGATTTTATCATGGTTCATTTGCAGCATGCATGCAGTCATTGTTGTATTCTGATGGTGTCAGGCAACCGTTGGGTTTGCAGGCAATGCAAGAATTTTCAGATTTGTGACAAGTAAGGATTCTTTGATAAACTTGTTCTGTCATTTAGTATGACAATTTAAATATGCCAAAAATATATTATCATATTTCTTTTTTGTTTTCCTGAGTAGAGAGAATTTTTTTTTTCTTTTTCTGAATTTGCAAGGATTGTACTATTATTACTATTTTCAGGAGACCAATAAAACATTTAAAATATCACCACTTCCTAAGGTACATTGAATTCAACTAGACCCAATAACCGATGCTGTCAAGACGTTGCACCAGGAGTGGGGTTGCAAGATCATGAAAAGTAGGCACTGGGGTTCGTAAGATCTTAATAAAAATAGAAAATATGTTTTGATACAAATGTATTAGCTAGTACCTTTAATAATATCACAAATTCGTTTAATAATTTAAATAATTTGTTGGGAGAGTACAATTGCCTTTTTCACTTAGCCACTTCCATTCCAAGAAAGTATCTTAACTCCAAATTCTATCTCAAATTTTTGTTGAGAGGAACTTCTCAATTTATTTATCTCTAATGCTATGAAGCACCGTCTTAGATACTAAACATGACACTGCCATGAATATTGGGACACAACTAATGTCAAAAATATGACACATCCCCGCTAGTAATTTGACAAAAAATAGTTTGGTTTGAGAATTAAGATTTATATAATTCTCATTGTAAAAAGAATTTGCTAAGTTTTTTTACAACTTCCCTATATTAGAAGCGTTTCTCTTTATAGTTGAAATAACTACTTAAGTCACATGAAATAAACCTAAAAAAGTGTTGTGTACCTTAGGTATTTTATAATATACGTTGTTTTGTTATAACTTCTTTTTACATTTTTATGATATTAGTGTCAAGGAAGTGTTTAGCCAAAAATAGGTGTCTTTTCATTATTCATGCTCATGCCGTATTGAAGAGGTGTTCAAGATGTGTCAAAGTTGAAAAAAAAATATTCTTTTAAGAAATGAGATGGGAAAAATACAGTGTATTCAACTTATATTGTTAGACTTTTATTGATGTATTTATAGGATACAAAGAAGAGGCAAGACACTTGCCTAAAACCCTAACTCTAATGTATTTATAAGTGTGTCTTCTTTGGCTAACTCAGTCTAAAAGGATATAGGTGCTTCTCACCCTCCCTTCATTGTTACTTAATTTTAGGCACCATCACCTTCTTTGAGTCTCATCCTTACTTTGCATTGATTTTCTTAGCCCGTTACCATGCCTTCATCTACTTTGATGTACCTTACTTCGTCCTTTTTGGTTCTGCCTCCTCAGCATGATCTTCTTATTGTCCTTTCTAATCGTACACACTCCAGTTGTAATCATTTCCTCATTATATCACTCTGAGCTAGCATTGTTTGTCTCCTTTCTATTACATGTTCCTCTTCCATTTCCTCGTGCCTATTCCTAAAACTACAAGTGATGCCTTGGCCCACTTTGGTTGGAGACAAGCCATGCTTGTCGAAGTGTATGCTCTTCAGAATAGTGGTAGTTGAGATCTTGTTCCTTTGCCTCCCAAGAAGTTAGTTGTTGGTTGTTGATAGGTTTTAACAAACAAAGTTGGCCCTAATGGAATTATTGATCAACTCAGCTTTTTTTGTAGCCAATGTTATACTCATTTTCGAGCTAGACTTGGTGAAATGTTCTCTCGAGTCATCAAGATGACCTCTGGTAGATTATAATTAGCCATGGCTACTCATCAATGTTGGCTCCTCTACTAGTTGAACATTAAAAAGACCTTTCTACATGGTGATTTGCTAGAGGAAGTATATATGGAGCAACCACTTGGATTTGTTTCTTAGCTTAGTAAGTTGTCTCTACAAATCTTTGTAAGGTCTGGAAGTATATATGGAGCAACCACTTGGATTTGTTTCTTAGCTTAGTAAGTTGTCTCTACAAATCTTTGTAAGGTCTTACTTAATTTCCTGAGGCATGGTCGGTATATTCAATTAGTAGTCCAACAATTTGGTATGACTTGAAGCAATTCTAACCATTATGTGTTCATCATTCAATTGTTGGGTGCATCTACTTGATAATGTATGTTGATGATATTGTTCTCATAATGGCATCTCAGATATATAAGAACACTTTTGTCAACATTTTCAGACAAAAGATCTTGGCAGACTCAGGTACATTTTGGGGATTGAGGTGGAACAATCTAATAGTGGATTAGATATTTTAGAGATGGGCTAATGCATTCCAAACCCATTGACACACTTTTGGATTCCAAATGTTAAACATTTACTGAGTTAGGGTAGCCACTTTTAGATACTTGGAAATATAGGAGACTAGTTGGAAAATTGAACTACCTTATCATCACTTGTTATGCCATCTCATTTGTAGTCAATTTCTTAACTCCATGTTTAGGATGTTGGAATGCAGACATTCACATTCCAAAGTACGTTGAAGGGGGCTTAGGAAAAGGTTTGTTATATGAACTCAATAATCATACTCAAGGTAGTCAAACTCGAGAGTTTACGTAAACTCGGAGAAGGCTAGTAAACTCGGATCGTAAACTCGTAAAAATCTATTTAAATAAAAAAAGTAAAATTATCTATAAATAATATAATACTTTATTATTATATAATTTTATAAATAATTTTTTATATTTTTTTAATGAAATATTATTATTATTATTATTATTAGATTATTATATTATACTTTTAAATACTTTTTTATATTTTTCTTATATTATAGTTCTTCTAGAATAATTGTAATTAGTTAGATTATGAATGGACTCTACTTTATATATAGATAAAATAGGTTGGATTTAGGTCGAAATATACCTTAACTAAAATTTGAAATTAAAAACCTTAATTCCTAATTTAAAGATTCTATCTTAAAAAGCTGCATCACAGACACCACACACTAAAATTCTTTTTCCTACACACAACACGACCCCTTCTTTCCTCTCCTAACCACAGTAAAATTCCTTTTCTCCTACACAACAACACAACACCTGCCTTGCTCTCCTAACCGTCAGCACAGTTGCAACACAACGAGATGCAATCTAGCGGCATGGAATGACAAGCAAACGAGTGACGACGAAATGGTGGTGCAACTAGCAGCAAGTGAGTAACTGTGCAAATACTCTATCTCACAGTGCTTTAGCCAAGAAAGAACACAAAAGCAGATGCAGAAATGAAATCCTACGAGTTTTCTTCACTATCTCACACCAAACAACTATGGTGGCTGCGATTTGGTGTTTAAAATTTTTTTCCTTCAAACTTGTCAACTCAGTACCAAACTCGCGAGTCTGAACGAGTTCACCAAGTACACTTGAAAACTATTAGTAAAAACGCAAACTCGGACGAGTTAACATCATAGACACCACACTAAAATTCTTTTTCCTACATGCAATACGACCCCTTCCTTCCTCTTCTAACCACAATAAAATTCGTTTTCTCCTACACAATAACACGACACCTTCCTTGCTCTCCTAATCATCAGCACAGTGAGATGCAATCAAGCGGCATGGAGCGGCAAGCAAACGACGACGTGGCAAGTGACGATAAAATGGCAGTGCAACGAGCAACAAGTGAGTAACTGTGCATATACTCTATCTCACAGTGCTTTAGCCAAGAAAGAACACAAAAGCAGATGCATAAATGAAATCCTACAAGTTTTCTTCACTTTTTCACTCCAAACAAGTATGGTGGCTGCGATTTGGTGTTTAAAATTTTTTTCCTTCAAACTTGTCAACTCGGTACCAAACTCGCGAGTCTAAACAAGTTCACTTCCGAGTTTACCGAGTTTACACCGAAAATGAGTTTACTTTCGAGTTAACTCAAAAGCTATTAGTAAAAACGCAAACTCGGACGAGTTAACTCACGAGTTTGATAACCATGATCATACTGGAGTTTTGGTATACTCATGTGCAGATTGGGTAGGCTTACATAGTTGCAAGAGATCCACTTTTTGATATTGTGTTTTTATTGGTAACAACTTAAGCTCTTGGGAAAGTAAGAAGCAAAATGTAGTGGCAGGATCTAGTTCAAAAGCAGTTTATAAAGCCATTACTTGTGTATCCTGTGAACTGATTTTGTTCTAGTTGTTGCTTAAAGAACTGTTGAGATTTGAGGAAGTTACACAAATCTGTCTTTTATGATAACAAAGATGCTCTTCATTAGAGAACTGTTGAGATTTGGGGAAGTTACACAAATGTCTGTCGTTATTCTGTTTTGTTTATTATTTTATATTAAGTTCTCTACTTGCATCTGGCCCCTTCTATTCGTATGCTACCACTATCTACAGTCAACATATTTTCTTTCACCTTTGTGAAGTCATCATTGTTTTCTGGGAGGATTTTATGATTTGTATGTCAATGTTTGGGTTCCTTTTGCTGGAGAACACTGGAAAGGCTGGTGACATTGTCTCATTTGCATACACATCTTAAAATTGCAATTAGTATGCATTATTGGCATTATTTTTATGTTAACTAAACCAGTTCTCTCCTTGTCTAGGATTATCTGTTAACTAAACCAGTTCCATACACCTAGAAATTTTATTTGTCACACACTGTCTTGCTTTTTCCCTTTATATTCAAAGATGTTCAATATGTTGATAACAGTGTTCTCTTAGGTGTTATGAAGCAGAACTAAAGCGTGAAGAAAGAGAGCGGCATCCTATTAACCAGAGGGAGAAACACATCCTTTATCCTGTGAGTAAGCAGGCATTTTTAATGTTCACATTTAAAGTGATTGATTTTTCACCAGTTTTTGTAACCTTTACAGATGTGAACAATTGTTAGCACTAGGCAGCCAATACTTACACTTATATGACATGCCTAGTCATATATCCTGGGTGTATAACACATGTGAAAAAATTATTATGAGCTAATATATTTGAGATTCAGATCCGGTGCTTGAGGGGCTTGGATCCTACAATCTCAAATTTAGAAAGAATGATATAGTTCTTCTGTATTACAATAATGAGGCCATTGGATCTATAAATACATGAACCTGCTGGTTATTTTAGGAAATATAGAGACCTAATTCTAAGGAAACAAATGCAGGTAATTATGGGATTGAATCTGAATACATAATCCTGTAGTATTGATAGCAAGATACTATTGTAATGAAGAATAAATTTATAGCAAGGATAAAATAAAAAAAACTTCCTAAAATGCATAATATGTGTTGAGAATAAAGAAAATAGGGATTGAGATTAATCTCCCTTGTGTATAAACCATACATAGGGTAATCTATTTATAATAGAGAGAGGTACACGTAAAAAGAGTAACTGAAAATAAAAATATTAAATAGAAGATATTGTTTGATATTGTGGTTATCAATATCTAACAATATCTTAATAATATCAAACAATATCTAACACTCCCCCTCAAGCTGGAGCATACAAATCGTATGTGCCAAGCTTGTTAC
>Ga0214543_1008192_pt1 | contig 17318 bp, 14 predicted proteins | sample CNSS2metaG_FD_160094 | JGI IMG/M metagenome (GOLD analysis project Ga0214543, IMG submission 160094) | Root nodule microbial communities from cowpea collected in UCLA plant growth center, Los Angeles, California, USA - CNSS2 | ecosystem: Host-associated > Plants > Roots > Nodule | place: USA... | reverse complement strand
TAAAATATAACACACATATATATATATATATATATATATATATATATATATATATATATATATATATATATACCTATTTTATATTATGATAACTACTTTATATATATTTCAGGAAACTTATATTATAGTAACCACTTTATATGTCTTTTAAATAAAATAAATTTTTTAAATAATTAATAAACTATAAATATTTCAAAAAATAATAATAAACCACCTTGAATATATATTTCCTAATTATTATAATATTTCATGGTCTTACATTTAATCTATGTTGTCTAGTATATATTGTTAGACCTGTCTAATCAATATATAGACATACTTGTCTAGTGTTTGTGTATAGACTCCTTTAATTAGTGTATGGACATACGCTATTCTAAATGACTATATTATTAAAGTTTACACGGCTAGTTTAAACGATAAAGTAATTAACAATTATAAAAGGATAAAATTAAGAATAAGAAAAATTGTATTGAAACAAAATAATTAATGCTTTCTACATATAAGTTATTCTTTAATAATAAATATATAAAATTATGTTGAAAAAAAGTTAATGATGGGTAAAATCCATCTAATGACACACATTAAAAGAAGTAATTATTTATTTATTTTAAAAATTCATGAATCTTTAAATTCATTTCAGGGACGCATATTGTAAAGCCTCTTTTTTCTTACTGCCTTAAGTTTTAGGGCTTGGCCTTTTAGTGGGCCTAAGATCAGCCCACTTAGAGGCTTCAGGACCCTAAGTTGCCCTTTCAGTTTCCATTCTACTTGTACTTGGCAAACATCTCACTCTCAAACTCTTCTCTTCGTTACAGATCTTTGCTAGTGTTTGGACTTCCCTCCTTTTCCAAGCTAGCTAATCGATCTTTTCTGTTCCTCTATTCCACGTAAGTTCTTTTAGTTCATCTTCGCCTTTTCCCAGCTGGTTTTCTGAGCCAACAAAGATTCATCGTGATAACATTATGTTCCTTTTGTTTCACCTCTTTTCAACTCACAAAATTTGCCACTAGAGCTATTGTGCTCAGCTGGTTGGGTGTGCGAGTCTTTGGTAGCCTTCTTCTAGGTAAGGGAAGCTAGGGCTTTGTTGTTTTCAAGTTTTAGATGTATGTTTGGTTGATTTTACATACTGGATGATTGATATATGTTATTGGTTCTGTGAAAATACGTGGATTATACTGCTATGATGATGTGAATCTGTTTCTGCACGAGAGAGTGGTGAGCTCTACTGAACTCGCTTAGGTGAGCGGGTTGATCGCTCAAAATGAAAGCTTTCGCTTAAGCGAAGAGCTCTCGCCTAAGCGAGAACAGCAACAACTCACTCCCATCTGTTTCGAGGGCTCGCCTATGCGAAGGCCACTTGCCTGAGCGAGAATAGTCTCATCTGAGTGAGTTGGGCTAGCTTGAGCGAGACCTCGACGTGCTTCCTGTTGTAGTCTCGCCCAGACGAGAGTAGGTAGCTTGAGCGAGGGGTTCCTCTGGCTGAGCGAGGGCTCTTTAGGTTGAGCGAGATTGGCAGAGTTATGTGTATATATGTATGCTTCACATGATTGGTTGATGTGCACTTGAAACAGTTCAAGTCATGACGCTATATGTACTATATATGTTATATTGGGGCTGGAAGTTGATGTGTTTGGCATGAGCTTGGTGTGATATATGCTCAGTTAGTTTGGTATATATATACATATTGGCATGAGATTGATGTGTATGAGAACTCTATGAGTGGTTGGTGAAACATGGATAAGGTATGGGTAGGACGTAATTCCATGACCTTCATAGTGAGTGCTCATGTTGGTGCCTCATCTAATGAACGTAATCCCATGGACCCTCCTAGTGAGAGTTCATGGTAGTGCCTCAACGTAAGGACGTAATTCCATGAGGGTATCGTGGTGGTACCTCAAGGCCAGGACGTAATTTCACAGAGGCCTTGTGGTGGTGCCTCACTGCTAGGACATAATTCCACGATCTCGTGGTGGTGCCTCGTTGTACGTATCCGGATGGTCAAGTCTAAGAGTCTTAATTGTTTTGGTAATTCATGTGTGGATGTCTGATGTTTATGCTTGATTTTGAAAGGTGCATGTTGAGTGTCATGATATAAGAATCTCTTTCACTAGCTTACCCTTTGCTTGTTTGATTGTTATGTGTGTGGTCTTTCTCCTTAGCGATGATCATCAATTTTTATTGATGTGAACATATGTGAGGACCCCTAGCAGTGGTAATGACAATAGGGATGTTGCAGCTTGATGGTTATGGACTGGTATTAGGCTCTCTATGGAGCCCGTCGCTGAAGGAATGTTATTAGTTGGATTTCTCTTGTCTAAACAAGAACTTGTGCTACTTTTGATCTATTGCACTTATGTTAGGCAGTGTGGTGCCTCTTTTCTTTTGTTATGAATATGTTTGTGGTACGGTGTACCTTCATATCCAAATTTTCGTACTCTTTGGATATTTATGTATGTGGCGTTTTATTAAATTGGATTTATCTATTTAATTGGGACGTTACACATATCATGAATTAAATTCAATTTCAACATTGACATAATTGATGATTCAAACATTAGTGTGGACATTTTAAATTATTAGATAATAACTTATTTTACAAAATAAATTAAAATATATTTTTAAATTTAATTTTATTAAATAACTAAGTAGTGAAAAATGATAACACAAAAAAAGTAGTATAAAAAAAGAATCAATAAAAGTCATGGGTAAAAATGTAAATTAACTCTATAAAGACATATGGAAAAAATAAAAAATGTTAAATGACTAAAACTAACAATTGGAAAACTTGTTAACAAAATAAAAATAGGTAAGAAGGTAACTTTCCTAGATAATAGATAAGTTATTTGATAATATGTGAAACTTTCTTTTTTTATATAACTTTTTTATGCATTAATATTGGTATTCCATTTTTGTAAAATGAAAAATCTTTTAAAAATGCCTTCATGCAGGATTGAACTACAGACCTTCAGTTTACAAGACTGACGCTCTACCACTGAGCTATAAAGGCTTGATACTTTAAATTATTTGAAGATTCGTACATATGATTAGTAGGTAATTTTTTTTATTCAAGTTCGCAAATCCATGCTAATTACTTATGGATATAATTTTTTGTAAACATTTCGGATTTTACGTACAAAAGAATTGGTAGGTAAATTTTTTTCATATTACTTACGAAAAAAATTGTATGTAAATGAATATTACATATTCGTATGTAAAATCTGTAGGTAATATTAAATTTACCTATGGATTCAAATCTGTATGTAATTATTGGTAGATAAATCATATTTTTCTTGTTGTGAAGTTGTTTTCCTCAATTATGTCATTAATTTCTTGGATTGGAGGAACTCTTGTACAATAATATGAAGAAGGTACATTTATATGGGATACATTATAATAGATTAGGTTAGACAAATGATATAATACAAAGGCATCATATTTTTTGAGAGAAGGGTATAAGGGCCACGATATATATGATATTTTTTGTATGAATGAATTCAATGAATGGGGTGGTATGTGATGGATGAGCTCTCATTAATATGTCAAAGGGTAATGAGTTGACCATGCTTATATGCATTATTATGAATATGGTATATGGTGATGATATGGGTTGGTTTTAGCAAATTGAGTTTATATAAGAGAGAGTAATTTCATACATGGAAAGAAATACAACAAGAAATTTTGAAGTTGGATGAAGAATTCACTAGTAGGCATTATTATGGATGAGTAATAAATCTTAGATTGAGATGCATGACTGTATATGCAATGATTTGTGATGATTACACAGGGAAGTAAAGCAAATTATTTGCAGTAAATGCTCAATATACATGTGAAAGTCACACACCTTTGAATTACATACAAATGTTGGCTTCTTCTATATTTGAGGATTTGGATTGAGTTTTCACTTCCTCTGATGAGGAAATATTTACTCTCTCAAGCGTAGTCGGGCTTAGTCTCCTTCCATAAAGGTTAATTTCTTTCTCCCGTTGTTGTTGTATTCCATATATTTTTTAGTTGTTTTTTTCAATTTGACCTTTGACCTTCATGTTATAAAAACTTTCTCTTTAGAATTCTTTTCAAAATTTCTCTCTGCCTTCTCTCTATTTTTCTGATTCCACCACTCATTTGTTTGATGATTAAGAACCACTACTGGAGTCAACAAAAAACTAAACATAAATTATTTATCAGAATTGAAAACCAGGTAAGTTCACTTGGAAATTTAATTCTAGGGAGCTCTAAGGGTCTGAACATTGGACACCAACACTATGCTGCAAGACACTATTCTCGAGTGCAAAGGAACTCTAGTTTAATCCCTAAAGCAGTTTCCAATTTCATGTTTTCTATCTTGCTTCTGTTTGATTTAAGTTTCTATACCAATTTTACTTTTCCTATATTTGTTCTAAGTTTGTTGCAGTAGCTAGTTGAATTCATGTTTTCTTGTTAAGGATGTTGGTAGGAAATTTCATCTCCATTGCATATTTAATTTATGCACCTGCATATGCTTCTTTTAGGGTCTTATTAATGCATTCATGAAACCACAACTCACAATTATGCCTTATTCTGTTTTTGAAGTTTTCATCTAGATCATCATCGTTTTAAGCACCCAGAACACAGTAAAATCAATCCATTCACATTATATATATATATATATATATATATATATATATATATATATATATATATTCTCCCTTTAAATCCATGCTAGCATTCAATTCTAACTTATGAATAACACATGCTCAAACAAAATATAAGCAGCAACACTCTAACTATTTAAGCACATGATCCTATGCACTAATGCAATTTAATATTGACACACATGCCTTCATCAATAACCAATTCTCAACATGTGACTAACCCAAAGGGACATTCAAATTGATAGAGACTTACCACATAACCCAATCATGCTTCATTAGAAATTACTTGAAATTATCAAGAGCTTATTCATGTATTTTAAAGACTCCAAAATCACCAATATTGAGTAACATATATCTCTAGCTACTGACCTCCAAATCAAATCTCCACCGTTCAAAGTGAAGAACCACATGTTATGGAACACCTGTCAAAATTTTACCTAAATCGTACAGTTAACGAACCAAAAAATGGAATTTTACAAAAACTGTATGAACTAGAAAAATGGTGGCGCCTGGTGCCTAGCGGTAAAAAACCAACGCCGAGAAGTTCCTGTTCCGCGAAAAATACAAAAAACAACATTTTTCGTGAATCAGAGCACCACGCATCACTAGTATGACGCCTGGCGGTAACTAAGGTGCCGCCAGGCGGTTCCTGCTGTTCCAGGAACCCCAACATTCTTCCTGCACCCGCGAACCTTAGCCCATTCACCACAACTATGGTTTCCATCAATTTATGTCTCAATACTTACGTATTTAGGTTCATGTTTCATTCCTAAACTTCCAATCTAAGATACTTCATTAATAATTTCCCACTTAATTTCGTGTAACTTTGAGAATCACCAATCATCCACCCTAAAATTTACATTCATACAATTTTCCCCTATTATTATCCAATTACTTCATAATTATAATGATTCTTAATACTCCATAATCCATACATATACGCATTCCATTTCTTCTCATTTAACCTCGTTCCAGAATCCCAAAAACATCGAAATTGAGCCAAATAGGCTCGTGTCACTTGGCGGGTTCAAAACCATTGTCAGGCCATTCAAAGGAAAACCCAGAAACTGGGTTGCATTCATGCGTCGCCTGGTGCCCAGGGTCATGCCGCCAGACGGTTCCTCTCTAGGAACCCAAAAACAACACAAAATTTCATGTGTCGTCTGGCGGCAGTTCATTGTCCGCCAGGCGATTTCTGGAAAAATTCTAGAAACCCAGAAATTTGATTTGATTCGAAAGCAAGCAAGAAATCTTATATCATACATCATGCATATACCACAATAATCATAAAATTTCGGGTTCAGCTCCCCTAACCTGGAATTTTCTTTGCTTAGAGTTTGAATTATGAGTTTTCCCTTGAGCACCAATGCCCTCCCTTTGATTCCTTCCCAAAATAGCTCTTCAGAAACCTTCTTTCTCTCCCTCAACTGACTTTTTAATTAGGTATTAAGGGTGATTAATGGCCAAAATGAAAATTATCTCATTGATGGTGGTAATTGCCATTCAAGCACAATTATGAGATGGTTTTCCAGTCCCTACTTGGCTGCCCATTCAACCAATTCATGTCTTGTGATAATTCTTATAATTCTAAGGTTTTATTATCACTCAACATGATCATGCGCATAATTAAAATAATAACAATTAAATAACACATAAATGGCTTACATAGTAATCTCGAACCTAAGTCCTCTCACACAATCAAGTACTCTCAACCATTTGAGCTAGTACTTTTCCACATCATAACAATCTCCATTAAATGCCATAAAGGCTCCCCTACTCGTATTTATTAGATAATTATTTATTTAACTATTTAAATTTCATGGGTTTTACATACAAGATGTCGACCTCTTGTGTAACCAAAAAATTTCAAAATATTAAATTACGGATTTTGACTTTCGTAAGACAACTTAATAAATTGGATGTCGACATCTATAAAACGCTACCAATTTTTTTAAAAAAAAAAACTATGCATGTTGACATTCATAATCCTAATTTCCAAAGCGGATGTCGGCATCCATTTTTAGTAGACTTCAAAAAAATCGCAGTTTCATTTATATAGAACACAACATAAATCAAACACAACAAATCTAAATAATGGGTGCCAATGTCAACTCTAACCAAGTTTGTATCAACTATAATAGGTAAAAAGAAGTATAATATGTCAAAAAAATAAAAAATAGAAGGACTTACCTATAGGAAGGCAGCTTTTGAATGTGGGGGGAGAAGTTGCAACTTCACACTTGCGAATGTGGGAAAGCAGAAGGATGTGGAAAGCCGCAGGGAGATAAAGAAAATAATTACATATGTGAAGGAGATAACTAGGTTAAAATTGGGGGTGGGGGCAGATATGAAGCATTAAATAGGAGAGAGAAATAAGTTTTTTATTTTTATTGAGTGGTAAATTTGGAATTTTGAAATCTTTTGGGGCACTAAAGAAGGCATTGAAGGTGCAGGGAGAAGTCCCCCCCCCCCCAATCTTTCATTTTGTTCTCCTCTCATTCTGAGAATCCTAATGTGTAGTGAGAGCTCGAGAAAGATGTAGAAGAAGAGTATCCATCCTTGAGAGACATATTTTTCCTAAAAGGCTTTGTTTAAGTGAGGAAAGCTAACTTTGTTTGGTTGTTCTTATTAGTGTATTGATACACCGATCTATTTTCTAGTAATGGTAATGAGTACATTAACACTTTCCTTTGTACTTTGCATATACATAATACTATATGTTTGTTTTAAAATATAAAATAGTTTAAAAAGAATTTAAGAAAAAAAATAAAAGTATTAGGTTTTATTAGGTATTAAATAAGGGTAGAAAAAAGTTAATGATGTTAATATAGAATTTTACTTTTAGAGGTAGTGAATTTTGGTTTCATCCCTAATAGCTCACCAACCATAATTTTTTTAAATGTATATCCTAAGTTATCGCTTAACGAAAGAAAATTTGTCATTATCTCATTTTTGCTAAAACCAAACTTTAACCACTGTATTGGGGTAACGATTTTTTGACAAACAAAAGTTTGACAAATTTTGACAAAGGTGAGTTGGCAGGTACGTGTCATTAATTTATTTTAATAAAAATTTTCACACTACTTTTTTTAAATGTATATCCTAAGTTATCGCTTAACGAAAGAAAATTTGTCATTATCTCATTTTTGCTAAAACTAAACGTTTTTTTGACAAACAAAACTTTGACAAAGGAGAGTTGGCTGGAACGTGTCATTAATATATTTTAATAAAAAATTTCACACTGGCGTTAAAAGCATAGGAAACCTTCGTGAAAGTGTCTCTCCTCAATTTCATTTTCTTTCTTTTGTGATTCCCTCCCTATCTCGCGCGTCCCTAAGCTTTCTTCAATGTGTCAATGGTTCTCCTCCATACTTCTTCAACGCAAAATTTTGTCTCTTTATGTGTCGTGCATTGGTTCCATATTTAGGGCTTGTCTCTGTCTTTTATTTTTAAAGTATTAGTCCATAATATCTACGCCAATTTCACGAAACCCATTTGTGATTGTTTTCTTCTTCATGCAAAGTTGGTTCTTGGTTCAATTCTCATCGTTATTTTTTTCGATTTTGTTCTCTTTGGTTCAAAGTTGGCATTTTCGTCACGTGGGCAACGATGCGCTTTTGTTTATTGGTTGGGTTTCGTTGTTGGGGTGATGGATTGTTTCGTCCTTTCATCTATTTGGATTTAAAGTTATTTATTTTGAGTTGTGGTGTGGTTGGTATTGATCTTAGTATCATTGAATGAGGCTATTATTAGTAGGGTATGACTTTGTTATAAACCATTCACCTATTACCACTATAGCATGAAGTCAAAGCATTTATAGAAATCTTTTATGTGTGTGGACCAAAAGATGCACAACGAATTTGTGCTTCATCAGTTTGATGTTTATATTGTTAAACGTTGATGAAGTTTTATATTTACACTTAGTTACAATGGTGAGAAGGGTTAAGTGTATATATATAAGTTTTTTCAAATGAATTTTGTCATTAGATATATATACAGACTTTGTGGATAAATGTTTATATGTATACAGACTGCGTTTGCCACTTAATCAGACAATTTTTAGTAGTTAAGTATTGAATACCCACATCTTTTCTAGTGCACAGTCTGGGGATACCCATAACCCATTTGATTTTGAAAAACCAAGGCGGATTTGTGTCCCTGGAGAAATGCGATTTCCAATCCATTGGGCACCTTCATCTAGGATACCTTTCGCTAAAAAAACATGTATTGTGTTTGCCACTTAATCAGTCAGTGGTTGTTAGTTAAGTAATGAATACATTTTGCCAACAAATTTTTTCAACATATTTTCTAGTGCACAATCTGGGGATACCTACAACCCACTCGGTTTTGAAAAAGCAAGGTGGACATGTGTCCCTGGTGAAATTTAGTACCATATCAATTGGGCACCTTCATCTGGGATATCTTTCGTTCAAAAACATGTACTGCATTTGCCACTTAATCAGTTAGTGTTTGTTAGTTAAGTATTGAATACATTTTGCCAGCAATGTTTTTCAACATATTTTCTAGTGCACAATTTAGGGATGTTATGGTATGATTCATTAGTAATTTTAGAATTGAAGAAATGAGGAAATAATCTTATATGAGCAAGTATTAAGTAATTATGGCAGCATTTGCATGTTTTTACTCTTCAATGTAGTGGTTTTGTATCGTTGTCAACATTTATACAATCAAATTTAGACATACCTCAAATAACTAGGACAAGTAAAGTATTTGGTTTCCTTGATAAGTAAGTAGGTTTTGGCTTTTGAAATTGCGGAAATTGTAGTTGCACAAATATCTAACAAATTCCATTATGCTGGTTTTTGCAGGTGAGGAAGTGCTGACCATTTTTTGGGCCTCTTTTATAGGCTGGATATGACATCGTCAAACACCTTTTTCTGATGTTGGTTGTGTTTGCCAATGACATTCAATGTATATTTCAAAAATAACTTAATGTAGGATGGACATTAATCGTTATTGATTGCCCTATAGTTATTGATAATGACCAAATTTTATTTTAAACACAATGTTGCAGTGGTTTGATATGATGTAGGGAATTGTTTTAGACACTTCATTTCAGTAGTATATACCAAACACAAGGTAATTAAGTGGCAAACGCTGTAAAGAGTTTTGCACAGTAGATAAAACAAATTATTTATGTCTCTGTATTTGGGGTGGGTCAGAACTTAATGTAGTTTCTGTCAGAGGTTTAGGGTTTTTGGTTCACTTGAAAAAAAAAATAAAAGACAAAATATTTACAAATTTATGCAATAACTATGTATCAAACTTAAGAAAATTAAGTGGCAAACACTTTTAATAGTTTTTACACAGCATGCACAACAAATTATCCATTACAACACATTTGACTCTGTATTTAGGGTGGGTGAGAAGTCCGTGTGGATTTTGTCAGAGGTTGTGGGTTATGGGGTCTTGGTTCACTTCAAATAAAATTTAAGAACACAAAAAAAAACTCACAATTATATGCAATACATATCTACCAAAAACAAGGTAGTGACAAACACTATAAGAGTTTTGCAAAATCAGGTAAAATAGGTTATCTATGACTTTATATTTGGGATGGGTGAGAACTCCATCTGAATTTTGTCAGAGGTTGTGGGTTGTAGGTTCACTTGAAAAAAAATAAAGGTAAAAAAAGACTGACAAATATATGAAATAACTATGTACCAAAAACTATGTAATTAACTAGCAAACACTATAAGAGTGTTTGCGCACCATGTAAAACAAATTATCCATTACAACACATCTGCCTCTGTATTTTGGGTGGGTGAGAACTCCATGTGATTTTGTTAGAGGTTGTGGGTTGTGGGGTCTTGGTTCACTTCAAATAAAATTTAATAACAAAAAAGACTCACAAATATATGCAATACCTATCTACCAAACACAAGGTAATTAATTAAGTGGAAAAATTTATGAGTTTTTGCACAAGGGGTAAAACAGATTATCTATGACTCTGTATTTTGGGTGGGTGAGAACTTCATCTGGATTTCGTTAGAGGTTGTGGGTTGTAGGTTCATTTGAAAAAAATAAAGGTAAAAAAAGATTGACAAATATATGAAATAACTATATACCAAACTAATGTAATTAAGTGATAAACATTGTAAGAGTGTTTGCAAACCATGTAAAACAAATTATCTATTATCACACATCTGACTCTGTATTTGGTGTGGGTGAGAGCTCCATGTGGATTTCATAAGAAGTTGTGAGTTGTGGGTTGTGGGTTTTTGGTTCACTTGAAAAAAGGAAGGTTACCCACATCAAGGCACAAAATATTTGAAACTGAATTTGACCCGGATGAAATGTTTTCATTAAGTGGCAAAGCACAAGGCCAATATTTCCATAAGGTATAAAAAGCCTCTACCAATGACAAAATAACATAGATGTCAATTTACTAACACATGAGTATGTACAAGATTGTATCCAATTGAAGTACTTTGCATAACTAAATATTTTGCCAGAAGATTCATATACAATAATATCCAAATGCAAAACGTATATCAAATTTCATCCTCTACTATAGTTACACTATAGAAGTGAATATAAGACAACACTTGGAGACACTATGGACCATGTACATCATTGGGTTGGACTCTTGAAAGTGAAATGCTTGAGTACAAAATCTTTATGGCTATTATCTTCATCCATAAACCAGTCACAAAAGTATTACTCCCTTATTTGTTGTAGTTGTTCCTATAGTGTCAATAGGTCAAGTTATCAAGACTTAAAATAGGCTTTGAAAAAAATATCCCCCCACATCAAATATAAGTGCAAATGTACTTACACATGTGTATACAAAGATACTTTTGTCACCATATCTACAAACACCATCCCACAATCATCTTAGATCATTCACATTACTAATTTCATAGTCAATATTGCTCAAATTCATCATGGTTTAGTTAACACCAACATGAACTTCAATATAATGTTTACTTCACACTTGTCGAGAATAAATATACACATAACACAAATGTATGAAGACACATCAAACAAACAAGTACCCATTCATTTATCCAATTCCACACACCCAACAACACAAAATAAAAAATCATGATTATAGGTACAAATAAGATTCCAAAAAACATTTTGAATTTGAAGTTATGTTCAAAAATATTTGTCTATTACAACTTATAAGAAAATAAGATAAAAATGAATAATGATATGAGTTTCTACTACAAGAAAAAATAATTTTTTCACTAAATTTCTATACAAGTTATGTTATCTAACTTCTACAATAAAACTAATACGTGTAAGTTGATCTAGCTTATTGGAGTTGGTAATTACATTTGAGCTTGTGGACATGCTAACTGCTAAGAAAACCTCTGACTATCAAAGTTTTGACTCCACCCACCACAAAAGCATAACCTTATACCTAGTTACACGAACTGAAGTAAACATACTTAACATGATCATAGAAATTGAACAAAATCAGTTGATCTATAACTGAATGCACCCGAAAAACAAAGTCATGTCTTCACTACTAACTTTAAGCGTAAAAAAACCACAAACTACCACGAAACAACAAATACACCCTCTTCTAAATCTACAACAATTTCCCATCTCACAACCATTATGCAAGAATTAAAAACAAAATAAACATAACGATTACTCCATATAAAAAATAAACAACAACTATAAGGATGACAACAATTAACAATCATCTTGGGCAATAAATCAAAACACTAACAACCTCCATCACATCACCAGAAGAACGAAAAATCAAGACAATACAAATTCAAAATGCACAATCCAAAACCAAAACGCAACAAAAAAAATTAAAATTGTCAAACAATTATTTAGAACCACAATGCAGAATCCACAAGAACCAATCAAAACCTTAAATCCCTTCCAAATACATAACAATCAATCCAAACCATAAACCTAAAATGAAAACTTACCTCCTCCTTTAATGGTTTCCACTTCTAACGTTGTAACACCACAATGCCTTCCAATCACTCATCTGACACCCAAAATACACCGCAACCACAATGGAATGGACATTCTTTGGGACGCACCCAAACAAAATAGCGATGAAGGCACCACAAACACAAACAACAAATGTGGGGGTGGAGGTTGTCAAAGACAAAATCGTGTATAAGGCCTACCTTGCAAGGGGGCAAACACAAATAACAACCTACGAAATTGATACTCTCAGCGACACACCCAACGAAAAAGTAGGTAGAAGAGGAGCCTTTGGAAGAGACACACACAATCACCAAATTTCTGAATAGAGACTGTCGAAGAAACAACCATCAAATGGCTAAGAAAGTAAGGGTGGGCAAAAAATCCAATTTTTATGATCCAATCCATTTTTTCTATGATGCAATCCATTTAATATCCATTCTATTAAAAATCCAATCCATTTAAAATCCATTTTATTGGATTTGGATATCAATCTAATCTACATTTTATATATTTTATGGATTGTATATCCATTCTTGAAATCTAGATTTTCAAAATGGATAATCTAAAATATCCAATCCAAATTTTCACTTTATATTTTTTGTTAGGTTAGGCTAAAGGTTGAGACGGACTAGCCCAAATTTAGTTGTATTTGATTGAGTTGACATGACCCTATACAAAATTTGGTCGAATTAGCCCAAATTCTGTAAAGTCGGTCCCGATCGAGATTTGACCCAGTTGGTCCCAGACAAAATTTGGAAGTATTCAGCCAAATCTGTCAAATTCTTTGGTGTCAGCCCTATGGACACAAATTTGGGTCCACATCCATTTTGGATCCAAAATTGTTGTGGATTACATTCTCGATATAGTTGACACCATAGAATTTGGCAGATTTTTTGTCGAGGCCAACGAGGCCAAATTTCAGCATGGGATGGACTTAGATGACTTTCGAACGAATTTCTGTCAAGTCGGTCCTGATCAAAATTTGGCCTAGTTGGTCCTGGACAAAATTTAGAAGTATTCGGTTGAGTTTACCCCGACCCAAATTTGACTACATTGGGCTGAGTCAACCTAGACAAAATTTGACCGTATTCGGCTGAGACAATCACGACCAAAATTTGGCTGTATTTAGCCTAGTTGGCTCCAGTCAAAATTTGGTCCAATTCAATCGAGTTGGCCCCGATTGAGAATTGACCAAGTCGGCCCTGGCCCAAATTTGATCGTATTCGACTGAGACGGTCTAGGATGAAATTTGGCCGTATTCAAATGAGTCAGTCACGATCGAAATTTGGTTGTATTCAACTGAGTCAGCCACGACCAAAATTCGACCGAATTCAGTCGAGTCGGCACTGGTCAAAATTCGATCATGTTGGCCTCAACCAAAATTTGACTGAGTTGGTCCTAACCTGAATTTGGTCGTATTCGGCAGAGTCGATCGTGACTGAAATTTGGTCATATTTAGGCGAGTCGGTCATGACCTAAATTTGGTCAAATTCAATCGAGTTGGTCATGACCAAAATTTGGTTTAGTCGGCACTAGCCCAAATTTAGCCGTATTCAGTCGAGTAAGTCCCGAACAAAATTTGACTATATTCAACTTAGTTGGTCATGATCGAAAATTGGTCATATTCAGTCAAGTCGGTCCCGACCAACGGATTTAGTGGAGTCAACCTTGACCGAAATTTGACTGATCAGGCCCTGGCCCAAATGTGGCCATATTTGGCCAAGTCGGCTCTGGCCAAAATTTGGTCGTATTAGGCAAAATCGGCTCTGGCCGAAATTCAGTCGAATCCAGTCAAGTCGATCTCGACTGAAATTTTGTCAAGTCGACCTTGGCCCAAATTTGGTCACGTCGTCCCCGACCGAAATTTGTTCGAAAGTCATCCAAATTCATCCCATGCTAAAATTTGGCCTTGTTGGCCCCGACAAAAAATCTGCCAAATTCTATGGTGTCAGTCCTATTGACACAAGTTTTAAAAAAAATTAATTTGAATTTATTTTATGAAAAATGGATTTTGGATTTTGAACTTGATCCAAATATTTAGATCTAAATATTTGGATCTGAATTTTTAAAAATCCAATCTTTTTTTTTGAAAAATTAGATTTAGATCGAAAATCTAATCCAATTATTTAAATCCAAAATAAATGTGAATTGAATCATTAAAAATTCAATCAATGATCACCCCTAAAAAAAGAAAGGAAAACAAACACGAACGTCAGAGCGTGAAAGTTCAAACCAAAAAGAAAAAATAAGAAGGCAAGTCTAATATTGTGCTTTTCCACGGTGAATTGTTTTAAAAATAAAAATAAGTTAAGTATCGCCGCGTTGACATTGTTTACTTTATCTAAAACATCCTTGGTTAAACTATGGTTTTCGAACAAAAAAAGTCCACATATAAAGTTTATCAAATAAGAATAAAAACCTAATTTTGTTAAAATAACTTTAATCTTTACAAAGTAACATCCGAAAATGAAACATTTTATTATATGACGTAATTTAAAAAAATAAAAAACATAAAGCAGGGATCAAGCATGCACAGTTCATACGCGGTTCTTTCCTTATTTAACGACCCAGTTCTCCTCCTCCACTTTTTTGGAATCCCTCTCTCTCTCTACCTTCCTTGGTGATTTTTCAAGAAAGTTTCGTTCATGATCTGCAATATCCGAGGCTGGTTGTTTGGTGGTTGCATGGTAACGGAAAAAGAGAGGAAAGAGCAACGATGAACAGCGACTTCTATAGACTCGCAGTGTCATCGCACTTCAGCAATTTCCCCAAATCCTTCTCCCTGCGAAAGAAAGTGCCATGGTGGTACCAAATCCTAAACCCTCAATCCAAGTTCGTGGCCAAATGGAACCGCACCTTCTTCTACGTCTGCATCGCCGCACTCTTCCTCGACCCTCTCTACTTCTATTTCCCCATCACGGGAGACAAGGCCTGCATGCAGACCGACCTCGTCCTCGGAGTCTTTGTCACCTTCTCCCGCACCGTCGCCGACCTCTTTTTCCTCTTCCACATGGTCCTCAAGTTCCGCACCGCCTACATCGCTCCCACCTCTCGCGTTTATGGCCGCAAAGAACTCGTCACAGATCCTCGTGACATCGCCTCACGCTACCTCAAACATGATTTCGTTGTCGATCTCCTCGCAACCCTTCCGCTTCCTCAGGTCTCCTTTCTCATATTCCTTCCACTATTCAACCTAAGAAACCGGACACAAAATGGATAGAAATGAAAACTTATATGCGATTCGTTTTGAGATTTTGGAAATGGTATTTGATGTAATTTGTTTCTTGTACGCAATTCCAGATAGTGGTCTGGTTCGTGATTCCGGCGGTGAAAGATTCTACGGTGGCTCATGTAAACCACACCCTGTCTTTGATTGTGCTCATTCAGTTCATTCCGAGGTTGTTTCAGATTTTTCCTCTGCAACGGAGAATCTTGAAGACTGGTGGACTTGTTGCCAAAACTGCCTTGGCAGGAGCCTTATACAATCTTGGTTTCTACATGCTCGCCAGCCATGTAACTGTTCATATCTACTACATTTCTTGTTGTCAAATTTCATTTTGAAATGCAATTGGAAATGAATAAAGTAATATTACTTACTTGATATTTTTGTTTATATTTTGAAAGGAAAATGATATACTGACCCCTTATTTTGACTCCACACTTGACTCCCTAACGTGGCATGCACAGGTGGAATTTATTTTTGAAATTAAAAATAATTTTTTTGAAGCATTTTACTGACGTGGCAGGTTTTGGAGAGTGGGTTTGGGCGTGAATATTGAGCGGGTCAGAATCACGTTTTGGAGAGTGGGTTTGGGCGTCAAAATTGAAAGGGTTGAAAATTAGGTTTTCGTGTGGAGAGTGGGTTGCGCAAAGACAACAAAAACGAAAAAAGGGAAAAGAAAGAAAGAAAGGAAAAACCCACTCGAAGGGAGAAAGAAGAAAGGAGAAAGGAAGAAAGGAGAATACGTGACTCCATACGAAGAGAGAAGACAAAGGGAGAAGACGTTCCTCCTAGAGTTAGGGTTTTTGTTCATCTCCATTGTTGGATTCAGCTTCGTGGTTCGTAGGTATGTTTTATTTTTGTGCGTTTCTCCACTACGACAACAGGTTTGTGGTATTTTTTTCCGAAGTCGTCGTTGTGGGTTTTTTGGTTAAGGAACTGAGATTTTTTTTTGGTTTTCGCCAGTATAGTTGAGTCAGTTATTGTTTAAAGACAAATTTAACATCTATCTTGTACAGGTGAATGACCACAACACTGTAATCGAAGACGAAGCTTGCGAAGTTAGGGTTTTTTGGTGCTTTTAGTTGTTCGATTCAGGCGGTGGTTGGTAAGTTTGTGTTATTTTTCCTTTTCTGTGATTTTGGTGCTTTGATAGGTGCATGAATACTAGTTTTCTAACTAGGTTGATGAAATCTGTCTTATTTTATTGTGATGACCTGTTTGCTCACAAGTGATGACCTGTGCTGCATTTTGTGCAATAATGTGGTTTGACTCAATTTTGTGAATTCATACTAGTCAATAGTTGATTATAGGGTGATTAAGTATGGGTAATATGCGTTCATTTGTAGTTATTTCTTTGATGTGGTTTCATACCCAAGTGGGTTAAACTTGTATGATTTATTGATGATGACTTGTATGCATCCAAGTGATGAGTTGTGCTGCATTTTTTGCAATCATGTGGTTTGACTCAATCTTTTTGATCTTCCATACTACTTTATTCCATAATTGATTATTGGGTGATTCTGTTTGGATAATGTGAGTTA
>Ga0214543_1008190_pt1 | contig 17320 bp, 6 predicted proteins | sample CNSS2metaG_FD_160094 | JGI IMG/M metagenome (GOLD analysis project Ga0214543, IMG submission 160094) | Root nodule microbial communities from cowpea collected in UCLA plant growth center, Los Angeles, California, USA - CNSS2 | ecosystem: Host-associated > Plants > Roots > Nodule | place: USA... | reverse complement strand
TATATATATATATATTACAGGTACTTACTATATCTAAAGAATGATGTGAGAATTTATCCAATTTTACACAATTTATGTAAATGATGCAATTTTACACTCAATTTACGTAAATGCACAAATAATTTAAAATTTCTTAAGGTGGGTAAATCAAATTCTGTTATGGTAGCACGATTTTTTTTTAAATATATTTTATAATAGAACAATTTTAAATTAAAAGTGAAATCGTTTTAACATACGAAAACTAATCAACTTTTAATATTTTATAACGGAAATAACGAATCTTTAACACGACAACTCCCAATTTCCAAAGATATTGATTTTAGGTGAAATTGTGACTAAGCAGTAAAAATTGATATTTAAATTGTAAAATGATAAAATTTTACCATTTTATATAATATGTACAAGTCAGATTTCATTACACAACGTAATATAATAAAATTATTAAACAAAATCTTAAAAACGTGTAAATCGTTGTTTTTTTTTCAAATATTGTATTACATGTTCATATTTTTTAGTGAGTAAATTCAACTTAAATTAAACATAAACTTAACTAAAAGTTAATGTAAATAAAATTTTACATTGTTATATGGATTTGTAGTCACACAATCACATTTTACCTCAATTAAAATTTAATATAATTATAGTTTTTTAGTTTTACAACCACAATTTTGTATGGAAAATTATACTTTGACTTTCATGTTTTATTCTCTGACATGATTTAGTGTGGCTTATTCATTCCTTCAAAAAAAAATATAGTGGTACATTAATCAATGATCCACATTAAGTCACCTTAGAAAATAAAGGATGATAAAAAAAAAATAAGAATCATAATATCATTGTCCATTTTGTATAAATCTAAAACATAATAACATTAGTATTTATTAATTACAAGTATATATTAATTCTCGTGTAAAGAAACATAATAACTTGTTTTTTATTATTTCTTGTATAAAATAAAATTTATATCAATATTATTTATGAAAACCGATAACAAAATTGATTCTTTTTTAACAAATGCATTTTCTACTCTTAATTTCATATCTTAATCTTATTTTATATGTTAATATTGTTGAATTTGTTAATAATTTTATTTTTATAGAATAGCATTTTCATATAAATAGTTTTAACTGCATTTTCTACTCTTAGTTTATATCTTAATATTATTTTGTTGAATTTTCAATCCCATTCAACAAAATCATTCTATCAAATATAAAATTATCAAAACTAAACCAGAGTTGCACAACTAAAAGCATGCATAAGTAGAGAAAAATAAGTTATATTAAAATCATAGAATGTTTTCACAAATTCAACTAATGATTTCTAGTGTTCCATTGATGTCACTTAAAATTAAATATTGTTTACTTTTAATCTAAGTTATACATAACTTGCACAATGTTTACATTTTTACACATATCATCTTATGTAGACTACTTACTTAATTGAGTCTAAAATTATCTTATCATGGGACGATGTGACTTATTCACTAATAAATTTTAAATTTTCTGTCTATTTATACATATTGAATTTAAAAATGCACGTGGTTACAAATGACATATAAAGGTAAAATAAAAAAAAAAAAAAACAAAAAGAAAAGTTTGATACTGTTTCATCATCTATATAGTTGTTGAAGTTTTTTTTTTATTTTCACTTTCTAAGGTTTGGAAGAAAGCGGGAGGGGCAAAATAATCTTGTTGGGTAAAATACAGAATCCAAATTATTGTAAAAAATGAGATGGTCTACGGCTTGGAAAAACCAGCTAAACTCAATTTAATTGTGTTTTCATTATATCTCTTTTATTTCACATGGTATATATTGCTCATAAAATTATTAATTTGTTTTTTCTTTTTTTTTCATTTCTCCTAAATAAGCACCATATCTATTGTTTATTGTATTTATTTAAAACAGAAGATGATAACAAAAAAAAATTGCTATTATAGTTTATTAAAAAAATATAAAAGAATTAATCTTTGAAATTAAAATTTAGATTTATGAGTATATAAAAAGTATTTACATTTAGTGCGCATTACTAGTATAATTTTAAAATTTTAATTTTACTCTTTAAAGTAAAAAAATACAACAAAAGTATAAAACTGAATGGTTAATTATTTATTATTTAAAAATAGTATTTATAAAAATATTTATGATATACTTCTAAATATTTTATTTATGTGGAAAATAAGACTATACACTTGTTTATTTATTTACTTTTTTAAAATATGTATTGATTTTTATTAATTTTTAAAATTTTAGTTTTATGTTTAATATTTTAGCACTGTACATTAGATTTATAATTCATTAGGTAGAATATATAATTAGGGATAAATTTTTTTTTTCTGATTTTTAAGAAAATGTTTTGTATTGGTGTATGTGATATTTGATTCTTAAATTAATTATATGGGTAATATTTTATTTTTTAAAATTATATGTAAACAGAACAAGGATGAATATATTTGTTCAGTTCTTGCTTTTATTTTATAGTACTAAAAATGTTTAATTTATTAAACAAAAAAATTACATATTAACTTTTCTTTGATTTTTAGTTATGTAATTTATTTCTATTGCACACATTTGATATTTATTTATTTATTTAATTATTATTTAATACTTTGATTTAATATTTATACAATTATATTCTTTTATATTTGACATTAGGAAAAAAAAAGTATTGCTTGACATTGAATACTTTATTTTATCATATTTTCTTTGCTAAGACTTCAATTTTCCGTGAAAAATTATTATTTGAAATGGTATGAAAGGAGGTATAAATGTGGGTATAAATAACTCACTATCTAATGTTAAACGAAATGAATATAAGAAAAAAAAATTGTATACTTATTTTTCAATTAGGGTGAAAATAAAAATAAAGCAAAAGTTTCATATTTATTGAATTTGAGGATAAATATAATTTTTTGTTTTGTGTAAGGCCCCTTTTTATTCTGCTTCATTTTAAGGGCTGTCCTATAGTAGTGGGCCAAAAAGGGCTGGCCCATGGGATAAAAGCCTCTCGTGTTGCCCTAATTTTTCACGCTCCATTCACTTTCAGAAACCAATCGTCACCCCCTTGCTCTCACAGGACGCTCTGCTAGGATTTCTTCCCAAGCTTTCTCGAACTAGCTTCGAACCAGTTCCTACTCTACGTAAGTGCCCCTTTTCTAGATCATATGAGTTCCAATGCTTTCCTTTGTATTTTCACAGTTAGGGTTTCGTATTAATCCGCCCTTGTCCTGTGTACCTCTTGTTTTCAGCTCTTTAGTGCGTTCTGAGGGCTGCAGTGCTCGTGTCGTGTCGTCAAGGCTTTGGTTGACCGTGTTTCTAGGTAGGGAAGCTAGAACCCACTTGTGTACTTTGTTTTTGCTGCTGTTTTACTTTCGTGCTGAGAGTCTTTGGCTGGTTTGATGTTCTGAATGCGTGTAATGGTTTGATGTGTTGTATTGGACTGGTGGGTGCGACTGTTTCAGGAAAACAGTGGCGACACCTTTTAATCTCGCCCAAGCGAGCCAATCTCGCCTAGGCGAGATGAACAGGGAGCTCGCCCAGGACTTTTGCACGAAAGGTCACCCAGGCGACCAACTCGGCTTTTTGAGCGAGCGAGCATCTCGTCCAGGCAAGAGGGGTCTCACCTAAGCGAGATCCCGTGTGTGCTCCTGCTGCCTTTTTTGAGCCCTCGCCTAGGCGAAGGGGGCTTGCCTGGGTGAGAACGTCTCGCCTGGGTGAGAACGTCTCGCCTGAGCGAGACCCTCCAGCCTGAGCGAGGTGCTGAGCGAGACAGTGCCATGTGAGATTGTTTTCTTGGCTTGGTATGGGTAATGCTTGCTTGGTTTTGGGTTTTGTGCTAAAGGTTTGATATGAATGAGTATGATTGAGTGATGCAAGTCATGAATTATGAATAATGGGTTGACATGAGTTTCGCATGAGATTGTAATGAAATGGTTGGTATAAAAGAGGCATGATAACGATATGATTTGGAAATCCTTGGTACATGGATGGTTTATGATGAGATGAAATGAGTTGGGTCTGGAACATGAAAGGCATTGGCTTTAAAGGTTGGTACAATTAACGTATACATGCATGGTGAATATCATTTTGGCTACGTGATTGTGTTTTGTATGTGTCAGTGCATAATTCCCTGGGGTCTCTAGGTGAGACTTCCAGGGTCGCGCTTCAATGGTCGGGACGTAATTCCATGGCCCCTGTTAGTGGGTGTCCATGGTGGTGCCTCATCTGTATAACTAGGTAAGGATTCAAGGTAAGGTTGCATCCTGACACTCTGAGGAGTCAGTTAGTCTCACCTAGAGCGGACTGACTCCTGTGGTGAGAGTAGCAGGAGGCCTGAAATTCATTAAGGGCTAACCTTGTGGTGAGGGAAAATTGATCCATCGTAACACTTGTAACACATAGCTTGGGGGTGAGCAGCTCGGGGGTGAGCAGAGGTATCCACCACAAGTGCAAGCATCCGCTGAATCCGACTAAGTTATACGTATCCGAATGAGTCGAGTCGAGTCGTAGTGTATTGATTGAAGGGTCCTAACATGTTTGGTTGTTGTATGGATATTAGATGGTGAAATTATGTTTGAATGTATGACGAGAATGTTGTTGGCTCTAGCTTACCCTGTTTATTGTATGGTTGTCTTGTATGTGGCTCTTCTTTCTTGCGATGATCATCAATGTAATTGATGGGAGCAGATGGGCGAGGTTCTTGTGGTCAGCAAGGGAGTGGAGATTCCGCTGCTTAGCCATCGGGGCTGGATTTTATTTTCCTGCATGGTTTTTGTTAGGGCTATGGCCCATGTTTTGTTTTACGCCTTGCTACTCTTTTCCGTTTTGTTAGACTTGTATCTAGTTTCCTGTTGGCATCGTGGTGTGCCCAAGGTCGTGGGGGTTGTGTTAAAGACCCTAGGACTACGCTACAATACTATTATTGTGTGACGTTTCCTTTATTTTCGCATAATATTTAAATGGGACGTTACATTTTGAATATGAAAATAAATATATTTAAACTCACATTAAATAAATTATTTAAAAATGATATAGATAAATCAACATTGTAGATTATTTTAGTCAATTTTATTTAAAAATAAAAGAAATATTCATTATTTCAAAATTTATTTTAAAATTAAATATTAAATATTAAATAGTTTATATATATATATATATATATATATATATATATATTACATATTTAAAAATTGTTGTCAACAAAAGATACTAAAATTACGATGTGTAATTATATATACATATGATATCTTAACTAGAGCTGTCAAAATGGGTTGAACCCGCGAGCCAATCCGGTTCACCATGGGTTCGGACTGAGTTGGGTTGAATTTTTTTTACAAATTTTAATACGGGTTGATTTTTGACCCGGCTCATCCGGGTTAAACTCGTGGTGAGCCGGGTTGGCTCACCAACCTGCAGATAAAAGGGTTACACAAGTATTTTTTATTTTTTTTAAGTTGGGTTTTACATTTGGGTCATGTTAGGTTGTTTTTTTTATCCAACACATAAATAATTTGTATTTTTTTTTGTTTGTATTTGGATTCTATTAAAGTTTATTTAGATTTTAATTAGAACTACAATTTAGTTTTGACTAAAAAAAAATAAAAAATAATATATTTTTTAATTAAGTGAACCCGTGAGCTAATCTGTTTAATCCGCCAACCCGTGGTAGATCGAGTCGGGTTCAAAATTTGTTGACTCTTTAAAAAGTAAACCAGGTTGAATTGGCTTACTAAATCATCAACTCGTGATGGATCGAGTCGGGTCAAGCCAGATTATTTGTTTTTACATCTCTCATCTTAACATAGGATTATAGTGTAAGGTATATATTTATATAGAAAAAGTACTAACAACTTTTAAAAGGTACGGCCATCCTTTACTATATTTCCTTCCTTTTTCTTATCCCACTCAATTCAGCAACAATTTATAAATCTAAATACAAATTTTTGCACTTTCCTTTAAATTAGTTGAAAAAAGCAAAAATTGTGGTATTAAAAAAAAAGGTAAAAGATATTATTTTTTTGAGTTAGTCCAGCCAGAACACAACCTGCAAGACTGGAATACATGTCAATTTAAGAAAGAGCTATTTTTTGTTGATAAATTTTTTTTAATAAACTTTTTTATTTAGGTAAAAAAAATTATTTTATTATTTTATTTTAATTAAAAAATAAAAATTTAAGTTTGTTAATTTCATTTTTAAAAAAATTTGTTAAGTTTGCAAATCTTTTCTTATCAAAAATAATTTTCCTTTAAAATATCATATCTGACTAAAAAGTATGTTAATGACCACGTGGTCAATAACATACTACTGTTTAATCCATATAAAAAAGAAAAACTTATTACCAATCTTCTCTATCCAGGAAACATCCAAATGCATTAACAACTGCATTTATGATATGTCGGTTGAGTCATACAAACCTCAATTTCAACCTTATGAGGGGAACACTTAAAACCTTTTGTCCACCGTAGGATACAGTGAAGCAACATCTGATGGAGATCATCTATTACGAATATTATAAATGATATCAATCCAACGGTCAATTTTTCTTGCGCACGTGGACCACCTACCAATAATAAAATGGTAAGTAAGTGGTCCATTCTAGCGTTCACCTTTTCATTTACTATTTATTCTAACTTTTTGGAGAATATACCAAAATGAATTTAATAACCCTACCAAAATAAAATTAGATTAAATTAAAAATGAAATCAAACTCATAAAATGATTTTTTTTAAAGGACAAATTAAGTTTATTCTGTGGATGATGAATTGAAGTAGTAAAGCGATGTATTGTAATTTGCAAACACGATTTGTCATGATTGATTAATTGAAAGATTTGAAAGTAATAGCCCATTATAGAGGAGCCCGGTCCAACATGGGAGGACAGTTTTGATAGACATGTCTGTTTCTTCGGAAATCTCATTAAAATCTATAATATGTTTATCATCTATGTCCTTTTCACCAAACCTAGTCACCACACTTCTTATAAATATATATATATATATATACAAGAGTTTCTCTTAGAGCCCTGTGTACTAAAAAGTTAATTAGTGTTGTTAATGGTGCCTAAAGTTTCAGTTTTATGGGTAGCTACTATAGCTTTACTATTCAATTAAAGTGATGTTAACTATTCAACTATTTATCACTTTCTATTATTTCATTCTCAAACTTACTCAAAGTATTTCAAAATTTGAATTTTCTAAGCAGTTAATGTGAAGTCCTTCAAACATTATTATTATATGCAAAGTTCATTGAAAATGTAAAATTGGTAAAATATAAGAAACCCACTCTAGTTTTAGGTGACGAGCACAATTCATTTTTTTTATGAATTTAAGGAAGGGTGATAATATATTTCTTTAATATTTTTACTAGGGTTTGATTTAAAATGCAGTAAGGGTAAAACAAGTTTATACGAGTATTTAGATTTATTCGATAATTTTATCATGTTATATGAAAATAAAATAAATTTTTGTTACATATTTATATACAAATATTTGTATAAATTAGTCTCCTGAGTCAACAATAATTAATAATGAAACTCGTACATACGAATGAGACTAAAGTGGAGTATATACGTCTAGGCACATCAATAGTTCGATTAAATGAGTAATTAAAAAAACTAAAATCTTTGTCTATTTAAACACGGATTTATTTAGCTCACTTCATTTCTAACTCGTGTGTTACATGTCTTCACTTTTTGTGTTAGTATGAGTTATATTGTAGAACATTTATTTGTATACTTTTTTATTGCAGAGGAATTGTTTAAATATTAATACTGAAATATTATTTATTTTAAAATATCTAATGATAAAATTGATTTTTTGATCTTTGAAAGACTTCATTCTCCGACGGCCATTTCACTTTCATCACAACACCAATACAGATGTAGCTTCATTCATATATATATATATATATATATATATATATATATATATAATTCATCATATTTCACCGATCCAATCTTTCGTTTCTGTTGTTGGTGTTGAGTTATGGGTTTGGATTATCACATTTTTTGTGGAGTTTGTCGTTTAGACATAGAGAATGAGTGGTGATGATTGAGTTAAGGGTTAGCTTGTGGAGTTTGTGAAGATTGTCATGTAAGGTGAGTTGATTAAACAATTTTTTCGAATTTTAAGTACATCTCCATTGCACTTTGAACTAGAATTGCTTTGAGTATAGGTTTTGTAGTTGATTAGTTGATGGGTTTTATTTTTGGATTAGAATTTGAATTTTGTATTGTAAGGACCGTCGGCCGATTGAGATCACTTTCAATAAGATTTCTTTGAGGAAGTGTGACACGATCCTTCTCTTATATTGTTCACCGGTTATTCTTGTTATTGTATCGGTCAGTCGATCACTGACTGATCGATCACTAAAAGGAATCATTTTTAAGTTCAAGTTGCAATGTTCGACATATATCACTACGATGTGTTGATCACTTCAGAGATTATGAAGATATGTGCAATGTCGATCGGCCACCAGTCGATTTCTCCTCCCACTGCCAACAGTTGGACTGTCCTTAGAATTTCATTTTATCAATGCCCTCCAATGCGATTAAGGTACAACGCCGTCCGACAAGTATAATCGAACAAACATCATATTAAATGTAGCAACTTCGTAATTATTGTAAACATGTTAGTAATCATGTTTAAAAAATGATTAGGCCAACCTTTATCAGAGACTCATGTAGAAAATTATAGATACATATAAAAAGTATGTTTGTTGGGATTCTTCTCTCGCATTTATTACAATATTTATTATTTTAGCTAGAACGAACTCTAATTGACTTAAGTATTAAAGCATCTTTAATAGGTATATCAATTAATAGAAGAACCAAACAAACTAAAAAAATATGGCTAAATAGACGAGTTAAGTAATGAGCCGAAGACTAAACAAATTATTTCTATATTATTTCTATAGACGTTTAGTCCCTAGAAACAAATTTCAATTATCATTCAAAAGCAAGTATTTAGTACAAATAAACACAGACTTTTTTATTTATCCATTATACCATCAACTGTTAAATTTATTTATTTTTAAATATCACCGCTTGTGGATAAACCGATGCTAGGATTAAATTTATTTTTAGAAACATATTAACGAGCTCGATTTTGCCGACCCTACCTTAAGTTAATTAATTAGTTTTCTTTTGTCTAGGTGGGTAAATTTGACGCTAAAAGTGTAGGTTTTCCTAACCAACATCAAACACCATTAATTTCTAGGTGTGGAGGGTCGGTTTTTGGCCGACTCAAAAGCTGACACTATTCATAACTAACATCAATTTTTCTTTATTGACATTAGTTTTTTCAGAGATGTTTCTTATACTTTTTCTTATAGTATTGTATAAACTTTAATAAATAAAAAGTGTTTAAAAATTGAGTTACAAATAATGGTTATATAAGAGACTATAACAATCTTTTCACCATTTCTAGATCCATATATACAATATATAATTTTTAATGTCCATATACTTACCACTGTATGAACATTTTAATTCATGTCCGTTGATTCGCAGCTAGCATTTTAATTAAATAAAAGCGTTTTTTGATATTTTAGTTATATATAAAAAGTTAGATCACTGACCGATAATGTTCTTTAATTAGAAAAATGAAAAAAAAAAACGAAATACAATGTTGTATTTACTAGGTCATTAAAGTTGTGAGCTGTTGATACATTTTTCTTTCTTAGCAATGTTCCTCAACCAACAAAGAAAACCAACTCTACAATAATACAATCACGAAGATAAAGATGTTTAAATGACAGTATTAAATAATTTCAAAATTTCATTTTTGAATGAAAACAAGATAATTAGATCTATGAGGTATTAGTCAATATATCTCTTTTTACCATACAAAAAATATATAAATATGAGAATATTTTGGATACTCCAACTTTCCGTATAATTATATACATAAAAAATATTAAAATTAACAATTAAAAAAATAAAGGAATCGTTACCAAAGTTCTTGACTTTACACTGTGTTTGGATGGAGTGTTTTACTGTGCATGGAGACGGATTAGCGGGTGACGAAATGTGATGACGAAATACAAGTAACTTCTGAGATACTCCACTCGCAAAATACATGGAAGGGAAAATCAAGTCATTTATGATAATTTACCAACTTAACCTTTTACAATTTAACATTTCCACGCAAGTTTTTAACCTTTTTTCCTTATGCACGTTGTCCAAACGCAAGATTTCCTGGTAAAAATTTTAACATTTTCCAATTTTAAGTAAAAATAAAATTTTCATTTTAAAGTAATTTTCATTAATTACTTTTAAATTTACTACACAAATTATTCCATGGAGAATTTGGTAAACATCCGATATTCTCTACTAAAACATTTGTTTAATCTATGGTACACATCACATTATATACAAATTTTTAAAAACTTTCATATCAAATTTACTTAATTACCCTATCTTTTTCCTAGTACAAGCAACGAAACTTCACATCTTTTTTCTCTCAAATCCACTCTCTCATTCATCTTCCAATCCAAACACACCCTTATGTGTGTATTTTTTTTTTTTTTTAAATTTAGGGATGAAAGTGAGTGAATTTAAAAATAAAGTTTGTGAGTGATTTGAATGATGTGATAGATGAAAAATAAATTTTTAATAGATAAAAATGTAAGATTATAATTTTGGCCATATAATTAAAATTAATATATTATTATTATCATTATTTTTTAATTTTTGTTATTATATCATAATATTATATATATATATATATATAAATTTTTATATTATATATATATATATATATATAAATTATAGGAATCGGTTCCATAATTAAAAATTCTTCCCACTCCCAAAATCTAACAATAATAAGAATAATAATAATAATAATAATAATAATAATAATAATAATATTATTATTATTATTATTATTATTATTATTGTACCCTCCTAGATGGAGAAGATCTCCAATAAACCGAGATATTCAATAGGTCAAGGAATCGGCCGAAAATTCAAGTCAGAAAACACGTTTCCACAGAGTCGAGGTCATTGCAAGAAGCCAAAAAGATGTCTTCATAGGACCGACGTCACTGAGGGTAGTTAGTTGATGGTTCAAGATTTGCGAGAATGTCACCCTAGGACTGACCTCCATGTAGGAAGCTAAGATTGAGAGGAGAATATTCGATAATATAAAAGAGAATCTTGGAGAAAAATCTAATCTACATTTGATAAATATAAAACAGATTAGGAGATATTATTATTATTATTTACTAATTATCTTTTGATTAGATTATGTGAGAATATTTGATTATATATATTTACAAAAATTGTATCCGACTTGCTTATAAATAAGAGTGTTACTCCCAAAATCAAAGAGGAAATTATTTTGGCCTAAGAAAATCATTAGTTAAGGTTAAAATACTTCATTATTTTTATCTTCTCTCTAAGTTTATTTTACAATTTTTTTTACCAAAACAATTATGTATATACATGAATGTTCACATGAACTAAAAAAAATGTCAAAAAAGTATGACACACAAGAATGATGCACGTGAAAAATGAAAGTATGATTTTAATGAGGGTGATTTCGTCATTCAAGCACTATCACCTTCAAATCATTCATGAGAAGTGAGGTGGAAAAAATAAAACATTTCTCAAATTCATTCTTTCTCGAATTTGGATTATTTACCGGATTTTTTTTACTTTTTCTCTCACCTTGGAATCCCTCAAAACGAACACGAAAAATCTATGCTTCTACCTCAAAAAATAAAAATAAAAATAAATCTATGCTTCACAGTGAAATCCACACAAGAGAGAACAATGTAAGAGATATTCTACTAAGGATGTTTACACAAAGGAATCTCTCTTCAAAACAATGAGATAAGTTTAAAATTGATTTTATAAAGAAAAGAAGAAAAATAAAAGAAAGGGAAAGAACGCACGAATGGGATTAGATGCATAGACGTGCATGGATGGAGACCAAAAGGACAAGGAAACAGAAATAAAGTGGGTTGGGTGTTGGAATTGGGTAAGTGTGTGTCTCTTTCTGTACCTACCCTCATCACATTCCCACCCTTTTTCTCTACTTTACCTTCATCATTTTCACTCATCACATTGCTCTTACAGTAACACTATTCAATTCCTAATAATATTTTATTTTTATAAAAATACGTCAAAACAAAAAACTAAAAACAATATTTTCGCTTAAAAAACACAGTGACAAATATTGTATTGTGTGCATGCAATTAATTAATAGTGCGCGTATATATATATATATATATATATATATATATATATATATATATATATATATAAAATATATTTCTTTATTTAAATTTCGCAAACTAGTTGAATTTTTAACGAATGGATATGAGAAATACACCTGCAAATTTTGATTGAGAGGAATTGAATTATAGAAGGAGGGGGGAAAGTGTTTGATGTAAAACAAAATGGTGGGATCAGTCTCTTGGAAATGTCATTAGTCATTTTGGTCGGATATCATATCATTATGAAATTATTGCTATGTCTCCAAACACTGTTAATTTCAAACCCATTTCAATCACCTAATCCAATGCATTTCCCACTTGCATAACATTCATTGAATGCTAATTCCAAATACACTACCTTTAAATCTACCCTCTTCTTTTTTTTTTACCGTAGCAAAAAATTTATAACTTTTACATTTATTATCTAAAGATACACGTCACCGATTATTTGTTATAACTAGTTAATACATAATTATTAAAATCTTTTTTTAAGATATATAATTTTAGTGTATATACATATGATGCCGTTTTGTAGCATTAACTGCAGAAGTACTTGGATGTAATGGAGCCACGATGTCATGTTGGTTATCGTTTGTTTTTGTTGTGAAAGTTCCACAAATAATGTTGTTTTGCATTAAAGTTTATTACTATTAAACATCACCTTCGTTTTAATTAGCTTTGTCTCTTGTCTCCAAAGTTATGTGACTTAAGCCGTTAAGCGACCATTATCAATTATGAATCTCCCAACATGTTTGACTTAATTCCGGGAGTTAAAGCAAGGTCCCAGATATGTTTCATGTTTATACGAGAAACACAATTCATTCATGCACGCATATTCAACAAACACACGGATAAGATAATTAATATGTACCACTTAGATAAACAAAAATATATATAACTAATCAAGTACTTAACTATGACACATGTCCATCTAGAGAAATACAAGAAAATAGTGGAAAGAAAATATCTTATTCAGAGATTAGTCAAACTTCTTAGCAGAGATCGATTATAGATCAAATTTGATAAAAGATCCGAGAGGTTAAAGTTAAATGAACACTTTAAATATAAACTCATCAAGGAATCATTTTTCTTTTTAAATATTATAACTCACTTTAAATTGTCTAAAATATACATGAAATGAGATAGCGAAGCGTGCAAACATGTCTTTACCAAGTTTCAACTCAATTTTTGTATATATATTTTTTTATCAGTAAAGAATAAAATTAAATTAGCAGAACACTTGAGGGGTGCTCTAACCTTATACAAAAAACATGTATGATTTGATGCATTAGTTTAGCATCATAACATCACTAGCCACAACCCAACCAAAACACTTGGTTACAGTCTATATAAGCATTATGATCCACAACCAAAAGGACCATAAGTGAGCATCTATATCAGATCACCTAACATAATATATACCAAACGCTAACAAAAACCAATTCTTTTTGATGCAAAATAATATTGCAGATTGTATATAACGCTAAAAGCATGAGCTTTGGATTCCCTGGCCAAAAAAATATATGCAGAAATTTAGCCTTGACAGAAGTCTTGCTAGTGTCCTGGTCTGTCTGTTTTCATCCTCTCACACAACATCCACCGGCTTTCCTTCAAGCTGTTTTATGGCTTCCTCCATCTTGTTTATTGATTTGCCTTTTTACTTTAGTTTATGTAGTCTTCTTTCTATCCTTCACTTAAGAATCCTAGCTCTCTTAAACACATATCCTTCATTTGTTTGCCTGAAGCACTTAAACACACAACAATTATCATATCAAAGAGATTTTAAGCAAGTATAAGGGGATAGACACCAATCACTATATGAGAACTTTACAGATGAAAATTTGTGTTTCATCCATACCCATGCATTTACCTGTGCAAGACCAAATATCTCAATAGGGTCTACTTTTTCATCGATTTTTGTATATAAGATTGAACATTTTCATTTTGACAAAATACTACTCAATTTCTTCAAGAATATTTTTTTTTATACTTTTACCCTGAAATATCCCGGTGTGTTAGAAACCATATAACAATACCTTAGTATTTTTTTATTAGCAAAGAATTATATAATTATACAAAAATATTTGAGATGCTCTAGGTTTAATTTTTCTGAGAGACAACATCAATGAAACCTGAGCCCAACCACATAAGGCATTGACATCACTCTCAACCCAAAATCTTAAGACAATGAGTTTATAGGTCTTTGTCCTTATATAGTGGTGCTCTACTTTATCATTACTATCCAATATGAGACTTAGACTCACACTTGAATTCCCAATAGAATATACATATATTGGAGGGGCCAAAATAATATAATTCTTTTATCATTAGATTGTTGGATCATTAGTATACTGTTTCAAAGGTTAGTTCCACTAACTGAATAATTTGTTCATTAGAATAATGTTGTGAAGAAATATAATCTATTTTGTTTCCATCTTCACGAATAACTTCACTTTTATTACTTTTGAATAACACCAACACAATAACCCATCTTTGTTTACGGTTTCAATTTTAATGAAAAAACATTGTCTGTCTTAATAAATTTAATGAAAATGATCAAATTGTATCAGTTTCTCAAAATTCAGAACCAAATTGAAACTAAAAAAATTGGAGAACCAACTTAACACTTTTGAAGTAAAATAATAACCAAAAGGGCAATTAAATTAAATATTTAGTAAGATGTTTTGTATGTCCTTTCTTGTTGTCATGTTAGTTTTACACAAATTGTACTCATCCATTTTTTTTTGAAGAAAAAGGGAGTTACATATAAACTCATTATTTTTTCTTTCATTTTTCATTTGTCCTATTTCTTTAATGAAGAAAAAAAAAGTAATTCTCTTTTATTTTACTTGATAATGAAATATTAATTTAATAGTTAACATTGTTTCTTTTATCTCATGAGCCTTTGGTATTTTCATTTTTTATGAATATAGAAGAAAAATAATGTATTATGTATTTTTTCATAATCGATTTTTAATTGTGACTCACCTATAATATATTTTTTCTTTAATATTTATGCCTCTCAATTTTTTATTAAGTTGTGATAAGTTATTTTTAATATTATGTAAAAAAAAGATATATTGATGAAGAATGAAATAATAGATTCATTATTCAAAAGTGATAAAAGAAAAGCTATTGGTGAAGATGGAAACAAGATAGATTATACTTCATCACAACTTTATACTAATAAACAAATTATTCAGTTAGAGGAATCAATTTTTGAAACATTATACTAATTAATAATCCAACAATCTACGGATTAAATAATATTATTTTGACCTCTCCAAAACTTGTGGTTAAGATCCGTCACTGGAGATGAAATTAAAATAATTGTTTTACTTGATATTTTATGATTTAAAAGTTGTATATTCATGGTATGATTGAGCTTGAAGATTAAAGTATAAGTCCGAAAATTTTTGTTTTTGATGTTTTGCTTGTGTGCTATTATATTGAAGAAAACATCTTCGTACTCAATATATTTCTACTTAGTCTATACTAATTTTGTTCCTTTACTTATTCACCACTTACATTTTTACAAATTCTCTCCATCTCAAAACTACTTCATACATTTTTTTTTTTGTTAACCATACTAATCCATACCCTAAATCACAACTTATGTTTTTTCATGTAAATACTTATAGTATCGCCTAATGGGCTAATTGATTTCGACCATATATTTTAAATCGACAGTCATAAATTCATAAATTTTACTTATATTGACTTAATATAAATGTAATTCATTAATATAAATCTTAATATATATTGCCCACGTTAATAAATTATAAAATTGCTAAGTAAACTTTCAAACCTCGAAATCTCGTGAAGTAAGGATCATATATACCTCCAACATTATAAATTAAACTAATTATTTTGTAATACTTTTTGTCAAATTTCGGCTATATTTTTTTTGGGCTTCTAAATATTTCAAGACCTATATATTTTTACGTTTTTAAAATTAAATTTTACCTTTTTGGTGCACCCTTCGAAAAGTTAACCTACTCCTCCTTCTTCATTTAAATTATTTATTTATTTATTTTCTAAATAAACCTTACAAATAAGCATTTTTTTTTGTTTTTTTTAATTATCAATTTGTAATGATAATTTAAATATAGGTTAAAAATATTCGGTTGGTCCTTATATTTATTCAAAAATCTTAAATAGGTTCTAATATTCTGATTGGTCACAATTGAGTTTTTATTTTTGAAAATATGTAACAATTAGGTTATTTTTCGTTAGTAATACACTAACAACGTTATATATGTATTACGGGTCAGTTCATAATTTTTTTGATTATTTTTGATTATTTTAATTTCTTTTAAATTGTTTTGTCATGTATCAAGTTAACATCGTGACACATGTCAAGTCATTGTCTGAATCTAAATTTTATCCCTATATTTATTATTTTTAATTCAATTCAGTTGTATTTTTTTTAAATCGAGCAATATCATCATTCTACATGTTGATATCACATCTAATTTTTATATAAATGTTATACTAAGATTTTTATTAAAATTGATATTTTTATTAAATATTTTTAACAAAATTAAGCTTATTTAAATTTCTATTTTATATTGGACTTTATTTAAATTTTGCTTTAAAATTTTAAATGTATTATTTGTGTTGATATTTTATTACATCAAACTTTGATATTATTATTTTTTATTTGAATTTATATTTTAAATAATTATAAATTTATATTTCAAATATTTATAAACATTATATGGCAATAATTTATATACAAATGATAGAGTTTGCTTAAAAATAACAATTTTATAAATTCAAATGTAAAATTTTGAAATAATTTTATAACGATTTAAAATACATACACTACTAGAATTTTCTCTATTTCATGGGAAATTTCTTGCAGATTTTTTACAAAAATTTGCAGGAAAAGTGTTTCCTGCCAATTTTCTTATAAATTTTGATCGGTAGGTAATACCTTCGTGGGTAATTAGTTATTGGGGAATTTCAAAATTCGCAGGAAATTTCTTGCAAATTTTTTTGTGAAAAATATTCACAATAATTTTTCCTGCAAAAAAATCAATCTAAAAAATCGCAAGTACTTTTTCTTGCAAATTTACATTTCGCAAGTAATTTTTTTGCG
>Ga0214543_1008189_pt1 | contig 17322 bp, 6 predicted proteins | sample CNSS2metaG_FD_160094 | JGI IMG/M metagenome (GOLD analysis project Ga0214543, IMG submission 160094) | Root nodule microbial communities from cowpea collected in UCLA plant growth center, Los Angeles, California, USA - CNSS2 | ecosystem: Host-associated > Plants > Roots > Nodule | place: USA... | reverse complement strand
TTGATTGGTTTGGTAAATATATATACATATTGGCATGAGATTGATGTGCATGAGAACTCTAAGAGTGGTTGGTGAAACATGGGTAAAGTGCGGGTAGGACGTAATCCCATGACCTTCATAGGGAGTATTCATGGTAGTGCCTCACCTAATGGACGTAATTCCGTGGAGCCTCCTAGGGGGAGTTCATGGTGGTACCTCACCTAATGGACGTAATCCCGTGGACCATCCTAGGGGGAGTTCATGGTGGTGTCTCATCGACAGGGCGTAATTCCATGAGGGTAACGTGGTGGTACCTCATCGAAAGGGCGTAATTCTAGGAGGGTAATATGGTGGTGCCTTAAGGTCAGGACGTAATTCCACGAAGGTCTCGTGGTGGTGCCTTATGTAAGGATGTAATTCCGCGAAGGCCTCGTGGTGATGCCTCACTGCTAGGACGTAATTCCACAGTTTGGTGGTGGTGCCTCATCGTATGTATCCGAATAGTCAAGTCTTGGTGTCTTATATAGTTTGGTACTTCTTATGTGGATGTATGCTAATTATGGTTGACTATGAACTCGTATGTTGAGTGTTATGATATAAGAACCTTTCTGTACTAGCTTACCCTTTCCTTGTTTATATGATTGTGTGTGGTTTACTCCTTTGCGATGATCATCGATTCTATTGATGTGATCAGATGTGAGAACCCCTGGCAGTGGTAATGATAATAGGGATGTTGCAGCTTGATGTCTATGGACGGGTGTTGGGCTCACTATGGGGCCGCAGCTAAGAGAATCTTATTAGTTAGATTTCTATTGTTTTGGATAAGAACTTGTGCTACTTTTGAACTATCGTACTCGTGTTAGGCAAGGTGGCGTCTCTTTTCTTTTGTTATGAATATGTTTGGGGAACTGTGTACTTTATATCCCAATTTCGTACTCTCTGGATAATTATGTATGTGGCGTTTCATTAAATTGGATTTATCTATTTTATTGGGACGTTACATTTATGGTATTAGAGCAGTTCGTCCTTAGGATGACCTGAGGTTGTGGGTTTGTCATGCCTCGCGGGCGTATGTTGTTAAGTCTAGTCGAGTTTATCAGTAATACCAAAAGTTTTAAGAACAGAAAACATCTTGATAAAGTGATGAGGGTGCACACTCATGACTAGATCAAAGGTTGTTTTTCCTTTCTTAATTCTAATGGTTTGGGGAAGGAAGGGTGACAGACAAAGGATTGGTTGTCTGTAGATGATGGAGTGCTGCCTTGTATGTTCTAGTTTGTCCTGTTACGCCTCTGTGTTTCATGTCTCGTGTCTATAGCGATGAGGGAATGCAGATTCCAAACTCAACTTGATCTACTCACCTTTACCAGGATTGGTAGGGCCTATGAGAAAATCCCTTGTCTCAAAGGTGCGAAGATGTAGAGGGTTGTATATCGATAGATGATGAAAGTTGAGTCTTGGTTTAGAGGACTGAGGAATTGATGTTAAAAGTTAAGAAGCGATGCTTTGGGTTGAGAGAGATACATGATCAAGTTCTAAGATTGTATACCACAAGTCTTACAAGAAGGGTTGAGTTTAGAGATTAGTATGTGAGAAAATATCAGTGCGTGCTCATGCGGCAAGGTTTGAGAAATCAACTTGGTTTTACATCTTGATAATGTCTAAGATTCAAAGTGGAACAGTGTGGGAGGTTTAAGGTTAAGGGTGGAGGCCATGAAGTGTATAGGGAAAGCAGACATGTAGTTGGAAGCTTATGGGAGGCAGAGCTTTGAAGATCAGTCAAGTATGATGATGTGATAGGAGAAGGAAGTATTTTAGAAGTTATATACCAAACCAATTCAGTAAGGAGTAGTCGGGTCTTCTCGGCAGTAGCAGTTACTCAAGTTAGGAGGATGAGGGATGTTCTAAGTAAAATGGACCACAAAAGAGGAAGGTTTGACATTGTATATGAGATGGACGATTTCGAACATCAGAAGGGGAAGCACATAGTTAAGTTTGTTCTTGTAGGGAAGGAGAATTAGTAATGTCACAGCACAAGGAAAGAGGAAAGCAAAACAAATTTTTTAAGTAGTTATGAGAATGTTGCGAGGATCGAAACTGAAGTGGCCATCACAGGTGATCTAAATTAAAAGATACATGTTACGAAGGTGATGATTGTATTATGGGTTTTGGGCTTCGCTTATGGTCGTGCACTCTTTGATGTCGCCAGTATGGTAAAGAAGTCATGGTTGCCTACAAGAAAGAGTTAGGTTTGAGATATTGGTTTTCGCTACAGTAGCGGCCAAGTGAAGATTCGCTCGGGGGTGTGGCACCTTCGTGGTGATCAAAGTATTTAAATTCAAACCCAATTTGAATTGTTTCCTTTACAAGGTTGGGACATGGTCTCAAGGGTGAATTGGTTATTTTCTCAATCTCATTACGATGACTTGGGACAACCAACGAGGTGGTGTACCTTGATTAAAAAGGGATAAGTCAGTGATTGCGCATGAAGTACGAATCAAGCTAAATAGTGGGGGCGGAGTGCCATATGAATCAGAGCCACCTAACAGAGGAAAGTGAATAATAGACGCAAAGGATCTCAGTAGTAGAAGAGTTTGTAGACGTGTTCTAAAGCAAGTATTAGAATTTTAACCTTGGTGTGGTGGAGTTCACTTTTACATTGGTGTCTGAAGGGAGACTTGTGCCGATAGTTCCTAATTGGATGGTTCCTATTGAGAATTTGAAGTAAATACGGAAATGGGGGAGAGGTTGGAGAAGTAGTGGCTTATACTAAGTATAACTAAAAGGATGACTGCAAGTTTGGTGAATCTTAAAGGAGAGGTAATGAGAGGATAGACTGTTCAAGGGAAAACGTTGGATAAAGGATGATAGACTTTTTGGCCTATGGTTTTAAAGGGTGGAAACATGATGAAGGTAAGGAATTTCAAACAGGTTAATGGTAACATCAAGGTTTAGCGGCGAGTTTTTCAAGTGTGAAGAAAGTCTTTAGAATGTTCGAGAGGGGTATTGACAAAGGTTGGAGTGACTAGTAAGACATATGGTTTAAAAAGGGTGGATGTGATGCTGAGGAAATAAGATGTTAAGGCTATAAATAGGGGAGTCCAAAGCGTTTTGCAAGTTTCATAGAAGTTTTGGAGGAAGGTTTCTCAGTGATGATTGATTCCTTGTCACGGAAGACATAAAAGGAGCATCATTTCTAGTAAACAAATAAGTGACTTCTTGTGTTGGTCAGAGGAGCGCAGTGGGATGATGACAAGCGATACTTATGAAAGGTAAGAGGTACGTGAAAAGAACTATCTTACTCACGACCTAGAGGATTACTACGACAACTAGTTCTCTTTAAACAACAAAAGTGTCGCTCTTATGAGAATCAATTAAGGATGTTCAAGGATCGTTTAGAGTTGGAATTATGGGGTTACTTAGAGAAATTTGTGCAAGAGAAGTAGGAGATGGGTTGAGTTATGGTTTCAAGTTGGGGTGTCAACTGGGAAGTGAGAAAGTGAGAGTAAATGCTTAGCTAGAAAACGAAATTCGAGATCTGTGATTTGATGAGTTAAAAGTAAGGGTTGGTTGAGAAACATAAGTGTTTGGGTTGGGAAGAGAATGTGTGAGGAGATTTCAATAGCCTAGTCATCCGACTGGAACTAGTGAGTCTCTCGACAAGGTTGGGGAAAAAGAAATTCGGAAAAATCTTAGTTGAGATATCTTAGAGCTGATAAGTATAAATCAAGCTAGAAACTTCAAGTCAAGGAAAGACATGGTTCTAAGGCTTTTGTGGAAGGATGGTTACGAATTAGTAGATCAGAAAGGAAGGTGAGACGCCGAACTGAATTGGGTGGTTGTAACAAATGAAAGTTTAATTTGGAAATGGAATAACTTGGTTGAGGACCTTGTTACCATTGGTTTGAGTCAGTAAAGGGGACAAGATGTTATGAGCGCCGTCATGGATAAAAGTGACCAAGAGTGTTGGTATGAGAAGTAGACCAGAAGTCAAGGGTGATCAAGTTAGTGGAGTGATGCTTTTAGGAGGGAACAAGGTGGTGTGAAGTGATAACTAACATGATTTAGTTTGAGACTTAAAGTCATCTGAGGCCTTGGTAAGAATCTACAAAGGGGTAGTGAAGAGCATATGGTTAGTGAGTCAGTAAATCAGATACTAGTGGGCAGGTTTGGAGGAGCATTCCAGTTTCAAGGTTGGAGGATTAGGAGTGCTTCGAGAGTAGTGACTAAACTAATCTACATAGTTGAACACATATCGTTTAGCACGAAGGCAAAGTTTCCAGTGACTATAGGTGTTGGAGTAGCTACATCAGTCGTGCCTGAGTGGTGGTTCTCATAGGATATGAGGAGAACATAGTTCCTTCCTACCTCATCGATGAATTTTCGAGAACGAAAATTTTTGTTGTTGGGGAAAATGTAAAACCCTCTTCTGCTGCCCTAAAATTTAAAAGGGCATAGCCCTATCTGTTGGGCCTAAGGACTGGCCAATAGGGTGTCCAAAACCCCTTAAGGCAGCCTAACCCCTCTTTTTAATTTTTTTTTTAATTTTTTTAATTTTTTTAATTTTTTTTTTAAAAATATTTATGTCACGTGTCACGTTTGTAGTGTACCACGTGTCAATCTAATATGGTGACACATGTCAAATTATTGTATGAATCTCAATTTGGTCCTCATATTAGTTAATTTAATTTGATTTCAGTCCCAAATTTAAAAAAAAAAATTAATTTCATGTGCTCCAAATTTAGATCAAATTTAATTTTTATACAAATGTAATGATGATACTTTTATTACAAGTGATATTTCTATTACATATTTTTAACAATATTTAATTTATTTAAATTTATATTTTACATTAAACTTTATTTAAATTTTATTTTAAAATTATAAATATATAGATTAACAAATTTATATTCGAAATATTTGTATAACATTCTATATCAACAATATTTTAGAGTTGGCTTAAAAATAAAAATTTTATAAATTCAAATGTAAAATTTTAAAATAATTTTATAACAAATTAAAATAAATATATTTAAAATTTTAATATTAAATACAATAAATATTATTAAAATATTTAATAAAAATATCAATTTTAATAAAAATAATCATAACATTATATAAAAGTAAAATTTGGTCTAAATTTGGAGCGTCTAAAATTGAAAATTTTTAAAAAAATTTGGGACTGAAATCAAATCAAATTAACAAATATGAGGACCAAATTGAGATTCATACAATAATTTAACATGTGTTACCATATTATATTGACACGTGGCACACTACAAACGTGACACGTGGCATAAATATTTTTTAAAAAAATTTAAAAAATTTAAAAAATTTAAAAAAAATAAAAAAAATTAAAAGAATTGAAAAAAATGAGGAGCTGACAGAAAGGACCTACTTAACGGTGTTAGTCCTACACTAACAGAAAGGACCTAATTGATACTACTTTACAAAATTGAGAACCTAATTGAGACTAATAAAAATACAAGGACCAAATTAAGATTTTAGTGCAAAAGTGAGGACCAACAAAGTATTTTAACCTAGATAAAATAGCTACTTATAAGTGATAAATTATTTACTTATAAATTTCAAGTTGACAAGCTAGTTTATTGGATTGCAAGTATTGATAAACTAACTTATAATTGTACACACAATTACATAAGTTTAATAAACGAAATTTATCTTCTTACATAAAAATAATATTATTGTGTAATTATAATTTTAGATTTTTTTAAATAATTAAATTCTTAATAAAACTTTTAATGCTTCTATTTATTTTCTTTGTATATCCTTCGTTTTATCTAAACAGGTAATTTTATATAAAAAAAATTAAAGGTAACTAAATAAATACTAAACAAATACAATAATTAGCTGTCTGTATAAAATGGAAATAAGAAATAATAAGTAAAAAAAACTAAGGATAATACGTAAATATATTAAAATATAAGATAAAATAATGAAAAAATAGTTAAGTAATTTACAAGTCATAAAATAGGTGAAGTAGTTTGTATTTATAAGTTAAAAATTTCTAAAATAGATTATTTTAAAAATATTTATCAAATATTTTTATGTTGAGAAAAAATAATGTATAAGTTAGTCAAATAACTTAGTAGTTAATTTTATGGTAATTTTATTTTAGTATAAACATGTTTAAAAATTATTGAGATGTTAGTAAAATTTAATATAATTAATTTATTGTTTTAAGTATTTTATTGCATGAGAAACGTGCCACAATTAGTTTGTGTGGCAGGTCATTTTTAGGTATATAGGACATATCTAAATTTAACATATCTAGTACTTTTGACTATTTTAAATATCAATTAATTATTATTTTTTAAAATAATAAAAAAATATGATAAATGACAAATATTTTATATTAAATTGAGGGTTGTTTCTTTGATACTAAATATCGAGAAAGAAATAATAATTATATATATATATCAAATTAGAATACCAAATAAAATTTCATAAGAATCAAAACATTAATTAAATTTGTAAACATTAATGAAACCTATTTGATATCATTTATAGATATTCTTAAAAAAATATAAAAGAAAAATAAATATTCAAACTAAAAAAATATTTTAAATATCTGTTTATTTAAATTTTTTAAATTCTAATTAAATCTTTTTTTATACACGGATACAAGTTATAATACATCTCTTGATCAAAAATAACATAAAGAACAAAGATTAAACTAATAATAATAATAATATAATTTTAGCATAGAAATTTCATCTTTTGAACATCAATATGTGTTGAATGGTATACAAAAATCATGACAATTACATTAAATTATTATATTATAGTAATTAAAATTTATTTATACAATTATAGTAATAAAATTACAGTATGGTGATGAGTTAGAAAATAAAAATAATTATATAAAAAATATCAACCAAGTATTCTATACGATAAAAATAACCAACAAATAGGAATATTAAAAAAAATGATCAAATGTATGTCTAAAACAATTTGAGATACAATTGAATGAAATCGAACAAAAGAAAAAAAATGTATAATTAATGGTTTGATAAGATAAAAATTACCTTAAAACTATAAAAAAAAGTTTTCAAATATCAACTAGTCGATGGTTGAGAGATAACAAAAATTGTTTTAAGAAAACAAAACAATTATTCAAATGAAACAAAAATTAATAATAATAGAATAAAAAATATAAATTTTATATTACCTAATAAATAAAAGGTTTATGATATTGAGCACTTAAATTGAGAGTGTTAAACATTCTTATGTGAAAACAAGATATACAATAAATAAAAATATTAATAAAGAGTAAAAATATTCAAATTGAAACATAAAAAATATTTAATTGACATAAATTAGTTGAATATAATTGCATAAGATGAAAAAATTATCTTAAAGATGCGAATGAATTTCATAATAAGCCAAACAATTAAAAGAAATAAAAAATAAAAATTGTGTATACATATATATATATATATATATATATATATATAAATAATTTAAACTGTAACGAGATATAGTGGATATGAATATCATGATGAATATGAGGACAAAGACACCATAGATATGTACATCCCCATCTCATATCCATAACTAATTGAAAAAATCTAATATTTCTCATTGATATTCATATCCAGTCAATATTAAAAACATTTATTTGTGTTTTAAGACATGATAAAAAGAATTAATTATAATTTTAGTTGTGTTAGGTTTTAAAGACTCATTTTTTTTTTCAAAACTCATTAATCGTAATTAAAGAAAAAAAAACTTTAATATAATATAGTAAACCATGATACTAATGGAGCAATGATCTTGGGCGTGATTGGTAAACAGATATCACGGCCTATGTATGCTACCTGCCACTGCATATGCAACTTGAAGGCTTCCCACTGTTTTATCTTAATTTGAATTTTCGGTCGAATTTTTTTATTTTCTTTTATATTGTGTATTCAAAATAAATTAATATATATTAATTTTGTTCATCATTCACACAATAACTGCAATTCCATTAGAACAATAAATATACCTTTTAAACTATTTTATTGAAATAATTTCATACATTTCATAATTGTATTATTTTGTATAAAAAAGAAAAATGATTAATTTGAAAACATATTAAAAAAATAATAATTCAATGAAATTTGAGAATGTTGGTTAATATAAGCATTCTATATAAAGTTTAATTACTAATTTAATTGTATACTCAGTCTTTGATTTGCTTTCATTCCAAGTAATATTTTTGTTAAATAACAGTTATAACACAATTTGAAGGTACCATCTCTCAACATTTGTGTTAACTTTTACTTTGAAACTCCTTTATTCTTTATTGTTTTTCTTCTCCTCCACTTCCCTCCACATCCCTCCATCTTTCTCCACCTCCCTCCCTATAGTGACGAAACTTAAGTGTTGGAGAAAGGGGTTTTGACCCCCACAAGTGTTTTTTTTAACATATAAATTTAATATGTAAATAAAAATAATTTATCTTAATTTTAGTATATTTTATTTGTTTAGTGTCCTAAAAAATTATTGTACATCTATTTTAGCCCCCTAATTATTTGATGAAGATCTCCACTCTTCCCTGTCTCCTACCACCTTATTTCAACCACTCAAGTCTCCAACAACATGAGACTTTCGTGATTGTTGAGGTCTTTCAGAAGTTTCAGAATTTGGATTGTGTTGCGGTTTGGAATGTAAATAATGTCAAGTGAAGTGTGAACTCTGTTGAAAGAGGGTTTAAGGAAAGAAAACATTCGATTCAATTACAAGTTGTTAAATTCAATTTCTTTGGAGTTTTTCTCATTTAGGGTTTAGACCAACTATAACCTTGCATTTGGAAGATGGTGAGAGGTAGTGGAAGGTAGAGAAAGAAAGTGAAGAATGAAGAGATGAAAGAAAATAAAGAAGAAAAGAAGAATAAAAAATATTTTAAAGGAAAAAATAACTTAAAATTTTGACATAACACCTTAACGCTAATTTAAAATAAAAAAATCATATCAAATATTTAAAAAAATAAAACTTAATTAAGATAAAAAAGGTCAAAACTAATAAAAAATTGTTATGAATCGATGGTCGTCCATTGATTTGATACAATTACTCATATGATTGATGTCCATTGATTTAATACAATTACTCATATATGATTGATACTCATATGATTCATTACTCTTTATGTAAATATTTGTATTAATTATTTGATTTGTATCTTTTATGGGTTACCATGTTGTATCTATAAATAGGTCTCTTCCTATCAATAATAGTCTACTCATAAAAGTTGCTCCATATTCTCTCATTGTTTATTCTTCTTTCTATTGTCTATTCTTCTATCTTCTCTCTATTATGCTTTATTTTATAACACATTATCAGCATGATGCTCCAATAAACTGAGGAATAATGAAAGTTTTTTCTCTCTCACGACAGCACTCTGCGTGTCTCAATCCAGGCTCTTTCTAATCGTTTCTCCATTTACAATTTTTCCTTATATTCTTCTTCTTGTGATAAGAATTGTTTGACTTTATCAATTTTCATCTCTGTCTTATTATTTTTATTTTTATTATGACAATGATTATTATTATTATTATTATTTTATGTGCTAGTTCTAAACATGTCAAACGTTACAAAATTTTTGAATTTGTGACCCTTGATATTACAAGAAAGAATTACTTATATTCGATATTAAATGTTGAAATACATTTATATGCAATGGGTCTTGGGATACCATTAAAGAAAGAAATAAAGTATCTGAGCAACTAATTTGCTACTACGACAACAATATTGTGAAAAGAGATTTCACAAATATTATGAATTGATTTCATGTCTTTGTATGGCTGAACAAAGCAATGAAGCTTTTTATGGAAAATCATGAGATCCGCTCCATTCCCAGAAGTGAATGCATCAATAAATATTATGAATTTATTTCATGCCTTTGTAGGGCTGAACAAAGCAATGAGGTTTTGATAGAAAATCATGAAACATGTCCAATTGGTTCTGCTCCATCCCCATAAGTGAATGAAGCAACATTTGATTTATATTTTCATGATCGTGATATTTTATGGACATGGTAATAAAGAAAATTTTAAAGACACATTTTGTCACCAGAAGTGGCATAATAATGTGAAAAAGGAAAAAGAAAAATGTGAAAATATTGGAAAATAAGATGAAAATATATATTATCATTACGATGATGAAGGCCACTTGAGTTGTACTTGTCATACACAAAAGTATCTTACAAATAATGACAAAAACATAGAAATATACTTTGCTTATGAAGATGGTGATTCTGATTATGGCCATATAGAGGCTACTCATCTTGATATTATTATTTTACTTGCTAAACCAAATGGAAGCATGAATCACCTTATTGGTTATGAGAGTATTAAAAAAAGGATTTTCTCATATTGATATTTATATTTATATGAAGAATGAATGTTGGCACTACCACCAATGATGGGGATATATGTCTTACTGATAGTGCAACAACTCACACAATTCTCAGGAGTAATAAAATTTTCTCTTGTTTGGTAATGCAAGAAGTCAATATTAGTGCTATTTATAGTACTACAAATATAATTGGAGGCTCCGGAAGAGCTATTGTACTTTTACAAAGAGGTACAAGATTGCATATTAAAAATGCATTTTATTCTCCTAAGTCTAATAAAAACTTATTAAGTTTTGAGGATATTCGTCTAAATGAATATCATATTGATACAAACAATGAAGGAGATATTGAATATCTATATCACTCTAATTGAGTCGAATATAAAATGTGTATTGGAGAAATTATTAGGCTTCTCTTATGACTTATACTACACATATAGTAATGCAATTGAGGCACATGTCATTATAAGCTAGAAGCTTACAAATAGAAATGAATTTCTTATTTAGAATGATCGGTTGGGTCATTCTAGATATATCATGATGCGAAAAAAAAGGTTGAAAAACTCATGACGACACCCACTTAAGAGTCAAGAAACTTCTTCAGACCAATGAGTTCTCATGTACTATACGTTCACAAAAGTTGATAATAAGACCATCACCAGAAAGATTAGAAATGAGTTAATATCATTTTCAGAGCAAATACAAGGTGATATTTGTGGTCTAATACACCCATCATATGGATAATTTATATATTTCATGGTTTTAATTGATGCATCAATTAAATCATCACATATTTGTTTAGTATCAACTCACAATCAAGTATTTGCAAAATTATTAGTATAGTTAAAAGCTCACTTCCCAGATTATCCGATTAAGAAAATCTGTTTTGATAATAATGGTGAAATTAAATCTCATGCCTTTCATGAGTATTGTATATCAATTGGAATTGAAGTTGAGCGTCCAGTAGCACATGTTCATACTTAAAATAGGCTTGCGAAATCATTACTAAAACGTCTAAAATTGGTTGCAAGACCATTACTTATGAGAACTAATGTTTCAATGGCTACTTGGGGATATGCAATTTTGCATGTTGCATTATTGATTTACATCAAACCAACAAGTTATCACAAATATTCTATTATGCAGTTGGTTTTTAGCTAATGACCTAATATTCTCATGTAAGAATTTTTGGATGTGGTGTATATGTTTTTCCCACAAAAAAGGACTATAATATGGGTCCTTAAAGACAATTAAGAATATATGTTTGATATGATTCTCTCTCGATAATGAAATATCTTGAACTACCAACATGAAACTTATTTACAGTTTGACTTTTCGACTATCACTTTGATGAATAAATTTTTCCAACATTAGGGGCAGAAAGAAAACAGTTGGAACAAGTATTGGTTAGAATGAATTATCATTATCTCGTTTTGATCCTCGTACAAAAGAACATGAACTAGAAGTTCAAAGGATAATTCATTTTCAAAATTAGTCAATTAATTACCTTATGTTTTACTGACAGAAAATGGTAACTAATACCAGCTGCTAATACTCCGAAGATAATTGATATTGATTCATAACACGCATGAAGCGTGGTAGGCCTGTTAGTTCCAAAGAAATGCTTGAAGCGTGGTAGACCTATTGGTTCCAAAGATAAAAACTCTTGAATGAGAAAGGGAGATAAAATGCAAGATGACCTAAACAAAAAGGTGGAAATTCCAAAAGATTCATTTGACATAATTAATGATTCAGTTCCAGAAGAACCTCAGGTACCTGAAATTGTTCAAAATGATGAGATCTCAATAAATTATGTCATAAATATGGAACAAAAATGAAGTCAACATTGATGAAACTTTTACATATAATATAGTGATGAATGCTATGAATGACAATGATGATCAATAACCAATGATCATTGAAGATTGTCGACAAAGAAATGATTGGCCAAAATGAAAATATGAAAAGAAGCATAATTAGATTTGCTTGCTAAACGAAAGGTTTTTGGACCTATAGTTCGCACACCTGAAGGTGCTAAAACCATTGGGTACATATGGATTTTTGCACAAAACTCAAATTAGGAATGATGACATTGTTAGATACAAAGCAAATTGGTTGCTCAAGGTTTTTTACAAAACCTGATATTGATTTGTGAAAAGACATATTCACTGGTATTGGATGCAACAACATTGCAATATTTCATTATCCTAGTTGCACAAAAGGTTTACATTTACATCTAATGGATGATGTTACAACCTATTTGTACGGTTCTCTTGAGAATCATATTTATATGAAAATACCTACAGGATTTTATTTACCCAACAAGGAAAATTCTAAAGAGGGTATTCAATAAAATTGAACAAAACCTTTTATTGATTAAAACAATCAGGATGTGTGTGGTATAATCGTCTTATTGAGTACTTGTTAAAAGAAGGATTTAGAAATGATCATTTTTGTCCTTGTATTTATATGAAAATATTAGAAAATCAATTTGCCATAATTATTGTTTATGTAGATGACATAAACATCGTTGGAACTCTTGATGAGCTCACAAAGCAATTGACTGCTTAAAGAAAGAATTTGAGATGAATGATCTTTGAAGGGCAAAGTTTTATTTGAAATTAGAAAATGAGTATTTAAATAAAGGTGTTTTTATACATCAAGAGACTTATATGATTAAGGTGGTTATAATGTTCTAAATGGACAAGACACGTCCATTATGCACTCCAATAGCTGTGAGGTTATTGGATGTTGATAAATGTTCTTCTTAGACCTTAATAAAATGATGAAGATCTTTTTAATCCAGAAGCACCATATCTTAGTGTCATAGAAATACTAATGTATCTTGCTAATTATATTCAACCTGATATTGCATTTGCTGTAAATTTGTTAAGCAAGGTATACTTCTTCAACTACAAGAAGAAAATGATTTGGAGTAAAACATATGTTTCGTTGCCTTAAGGGTACTATGAATATGAGATTATTTCATCCAAATGATTCAGAATAAGACCTAATGGGTTATGTATATGCATGTTATATTCTCACAATGTCACAATGGTTGATCACAAACAAGATGTTTGTTCACATGTGGTAGCACAATGGTTTCATGATGGTATATGAAACAAACCATAGTAGCAATATCGTCTAATCATATAGAATTATGAGGAAGGTTGTGAATATGTTTGATTAAAGTCTATTATTCAAAATGTGCAAGAAACTTGTGGCTATTCCTGTAACATCCCTACTTTTATAGTCGGGGCATCACAATTCCCAACAAAGATGACCATATTTGAAGACAATAGTGTATTGAAAGGATGATATAGATATCCAAAAGATTCATTTATGTGAAAATCTGGCAGGTTTATTTATAAAGTCTTTGTCAAGAAGAACTTTTGAGCAATTGGTCCACAAGATTGGACTCCGTCATCGTAATGATGTAAGTTTACAAGAGGAAGAGAAATAGAAGATGTAAAGAACATTATTATATAGAATGATGTACTCTTTTTCCTTCACTAGGTTTTTATCCCAAGGGTTTTTCTAGTAAGGTTTTAACGAGACACATTCTCTATCAATGGACACCTAAGGGGGAGTGTTATGAATTGGTCGTCCATTGATTTGATACAATTACTCATATGATTGATATGATTGATACTCATATGATTAATTACTCTTTATGTAAATATTTGTAATGCTTTATGGGTTACCATGTTGTATCTATAAATAAGACTCTTCCTATCAATAATAATATATACAGAAAAGTTGCTCCATATTCTCTCGTTGTTTATTCTTTCTTCTATCTTCTTTCACTAGTGCAGAATGAACTTTTTACAGCGCCCAATATGCATTGGTTCAGGCGCAAACAAGGCATATGAAGACGCGGTGGCACTTTTGTAATTTTTTTGAACTTTTATGCCTCGGTTGTATATAGAACCGAAGCATAAACCTTCCAAATTTTTTTATCTTTCCCTCTACTTTGATATTTTTAAACAAGTGGCAGACTTTTATGCCTCGGGTCACATCTAACCGAGGCAGATAAATGTTTATGCCTCGGGTCTCCTATAACCGAGGCGAATAGATGTTTATGCCTCGGGTCTCTTATAACCGAGGCATATTTGATTGCTTTTCGAGTGGAATATGCCTCGGGTTGTATGTAACCGAGGCAGATAGATGTTTATGCCTCGGTTTAAAATCAACCGAGGCAATAAGTCTTCTTAGGGTTAAAAAGAAATCGCGCTACTGTTCTTCTTCTTTGCGCGAGCAACAACAATTTTTTCTCTCTTCCATTTCCGAACGCCAGTTTCGTTGCAGAATGCTACTATTCCTTCGTTGGAGTTTCGTTGCAGCACGCAAAGGTTCCTTCATTGCTCCATCACCGGTCTGCCATCACACAGGCTTCCACCATTATCGCCGTCGTAGAGCTTCCAAAGTCACCATTGTCGTTGTTCAATCTCGCTTTTGGTACGTGCTTCTCCTTTTTCTAATTATGAAACCCTTCTATGTGTTGAATGTGCGATTTGGCTCACGGTGGTTCAGCCGTTGGCGGTTTAACGTTTTCCGTTTTGATATGGTGGTGAAGGGAGGCTGTTTTGCGTCGCCGGTGAGATAACTGGAGGTGTTGTGAAGTTGTTTCGGCGTGATGCGGTGGTCGAAGATGGTGTGACGGTACATTGGCGACATTTAGGGTTTGAATGGTGGCTAGGGTTTCTGATTTGGGAGAATGTTGATGATGATGATGTGGCACACTGTGGTTGGTGCATATGTGTGTATAAGGATCATGGCCACGTGTCTGGCTGTTATTGGATCAGAAAGTTTTTTTTTTTTAAATTCGTGATACCCATTAGGTCTCAGTTCCCTCCGGAACCGAGGGAGTAACCCTCGCATATGCCTCGATTCATAACCGAGTCATAAACAAATAATTTTTTACCTCATCAGTACATGTTTAAGATGTGAAACCGAAGCCAAAAGGTCAAAATAACCGCGGTCAAATCCTTCTCTTACACTAGTGTTTCTATTATTTAAGAAAAATCTAAATATAAGTGTTTTATAAAATTAAAACTCCTCCGATCTCGAAACTGACAAAGTACTTCATAGTTTCAACGTGATGCTCACTATTTCCTCACGTTTCCTTATACACACGTAACACGAATAGATAGATAGGCATTGCAAGAAAATTTGGAAAACATGCGTGGATATATATCCATGAGTTGTCTTATCCTGATCCAATTTTGATCAAAATATTAAAACTAATTTATTTTTTAGCTGACACTTTTTGTCCTTTTCTCTAAATGCGTGTATCTACATTTACAAATATAAACATATTTGTATAATATGTATTTTTTTTATAATATTAAAATATAAATTAATTATTTTAATAGTTAAATAATTTAAATGAAAGACACAAATTAAAATTATACGTTTAACTAAAATATAATTTGATTTTCCAATTGATTTTTGTAATTTATATATTGAATTAAGATTTGATTTATAACTTAATATATGATTTATATAACATTGTATTAATAAATTAAAATTCAAAAAATTGTAAAGGGTTCATATTAATTTTATCCAACCTGAAAAAAATTGGAAGGATCAAGTGTATACACGTGTAAATATATAAAAGAAAGAGACTCATTCTAAGAAATATTTCTTTCTTCAATCTGTATTTAATTTTTAATTAACGGAAACTTTGATAATAATTAGAAGTATAAATAATAGAAGAGTAATTATTTTTATTTTTAAATTCTTAAAAAGATAAATGAACAAAAAACGCTTCTAAATATTTGACATTTAAAAAATAAAGAATATTTATTTATTATTTAAAATTTATTAAAAATTGTAAACTTGGAAGTGAAAAAATTAATTAAATAAAACATAAAATTTATAAAAAAACTAATTTTTATCAAAAATAAAATAACTTAAATGGGTTTAAAAATATATTTAAGAAAGAATATAATTTCTCTCCATAGAACTAATGGCTATATGATGAAATTATACTAAAGTATAAAACTTTCATCTTGTATAGCTCAACTAAATAAAATTGAGACCTAGTTAAGTAACTTCCTCCATTTACCTTATGTTATTACAAAAAGTAGAGTGTTGATGATCGAACTGTTAATGATGTGAAATTTTTTATATCTATGAATCAAGTTTTAAATAATAATAAAGAAAAGTTCAATACCAATAAACATACTTACTTAATATCTTTTTTATTTAAATTAGTTTTGGAAAATATTTTAGTTTTAGAGATATGTGTCAGTTTTAGAAATTTGTTATTATTTTAGATTAGAAATATAAAATATTTTATACTTGATATTTGTTATATTTTGCTCTATATATAGAGTATATCAATAAAATACAAAAACATGTTCCTCCGTATAACATATCACATATATCTCTTATATCTCTCATATTATGAAAAGCCCTAAAAATCCCAACAACTGGTATCAGAGCCATTGTTCTTACTGCCGATAGAATGGAAGGAAATATGTCACACGTCGCTATTCCACTATTTGATGGTGAAAGCTATGATCTATGGGCGGTAAGAATGCAAACATATCTAGAGGGGCTAGATCTATGGGAAGTTGTGGAGGAAGATGATGTTCCCTTGTCTGAAAATCCTACCATGGCTCAAATGAAAGCGCATAAAGAAAAGAAAACGAGAAAGGCAAAGGCAAAATCATGCTTGTTCGCAGGTGTTTCACAAATGATTATGACCAGGATCATGACTTTAAAGTCTCCCAAAGAAATATGGGAATACTTGAAAGCAGAATATGAAGGGAACGAGAAGATTCGAGGCATGAAAGTTTTGAACTTGATAAGGGAGTTCGAGATGCAAAGGATGAAAGAGTCGGAAACAATTAAAGAATACTCAAACAAATTGTTGGGTATTGCCAACAAGATAAAATTGTTGGGAAAGGAGTTTTCAGATTCTAGACTCGTTGAGAAAATTCTGGTGACGGTTCCGGAAAGATATGAGGCATCTAT
>Ga0214543_1008187_pt1 | contig 17329 bp, 9 predicted proteins | sample CNSS2metaG_FD_160094 | JGI IMG/M metagenome (GOLD analysis project Ga0214543, IMG submission 160094) | Root nodule microbial communities from cowpea collected in UCLA plant growth center, Los Angeles, California, USA - CNSS2 | ecosystem: Host-associated > Plants > Roots > Nodule | place: USA... | reverse complement strand
GGGAAACATATTGCTTCAAAAATAAAAAGGAAAAGATGAACTTACTCAAAAGAAGAAATTGTTCGGTCCAAAATGTTCCTTAACTCTTCAATTTTGTCGTAGTGCAATTTGATTTTGAAAATAATAAGGAATTAATGGTGAAAATTGAGATGGAAATAAAAAGGGGAGAAAGAGTTGGAGGCACGGAAGAGAGAAACCAAATAGAACAGTATAAGAAATTATAATAGAGAACAAAACGTGATTTTTAAATTTTAAAATAGATTTTTCAAACTAAATTAATATAAATAAGGTAATAATATATAAATAAAGTAATAATATATAAATAAAGTAATAATATATAAATAAAGTAGTAATATATAAATATATTTTTTTAAATATATAGAAAATAAAATAAAATAAAAATAATTAATATAAAAAGAGTAATAATTTTTAAATATTATTTTTTAAATATATAAAAAAAAAGTAAAACCAAAAACGGTTGGGGGAGCCTTGGCTCCCCCCTGTCCCTTAATAATTCCGCCCCTGGTTAGGGGGATCCATGAAGTGTGCTCTCTACTTCTACCCGGTCAATTTTTCCAACAGAGTAAGTTGATTTTCCTGCTCTTAACTTTGTTAAATTGAATCATCTACGCATGTGAAAATTCTTCTCTCGCATGAGTTATCTAAGTTTTTCTCATCATCCTCTATTGACTAGTGATTCTAATGATGTTCTTTGATCATATGTTATTGTTGTTCTAGGTTGATTTGTGATCTCTGTTAAGATTTATAAGGAGTCGATACGCGAGTTAGGTCTTCTGCACTGTTTCATATGTTAGGAGGGAAGCTAGTTTTGTCTTTTGAAACTAATATGTGTTGTAATTATGAATTTGATAAATGAGCTGTGGTGAAATTTGATGTATATGATAATTGAGATGAGTTGTTTGTAAGCTATGAGGATTATGTTTTTTTTACCTATTAAAGGAGAATAACTATTGTGCTATGTGTATATCTGAGTTCAATTAATGTGGATATGTATGATAGAATGGATGTGTGATGCTTAAACTGTCTTTGCAAATGTTCTGATGTTTTTTGGACCGCCTTGAGTAGGTATAATTATGCAGAAATCAGATTTTGTGTAATTTTGCAGACTCTTGGGCAAGTATTACTCGCTGGGCAAATGGGTTGATCTGCAGAGTTATGCAGAATATTCATCTGCAGAATTATGCAGATTAACAAACTCAGTTGGGCGAATTTCCAAGTCAAGGACTTTCAGACTTGGACAGTCGTTGGGTGAGTAATTCTCGATGGGCGAATTTTCAAGTCAGAAACTTCCAGACCTAGGCCAGTGGCTGGGCAAGTGCTACTCCCTGGACGAGCATGGGGCAATAGCTGGGCAAGTATTACTCGCTAGGCGAGCATGTTAGAACTTGAATTATTTCTTATGTGATCAATTGAGTATGATTTGAATTGTTGTGGATGGTATTTAAATTATTGATTGAAGAATGAGTATATGAGCATGCTAATTCGAGGAGAATTAGTGGTAGTAATTATATTGTAAGCATTAATGTGGGAGTTCAGTTGGAAAGTTATCATGACGCTCTAATGATCATCAATTCCTCAAGTAGAGAAGATGGGGCATGTGGTGAGAGGAGCAGGAGGTCCTAGCCTAGGGTTTTACCTTGACCAAAGGTGTTAATGGACTTACCTCGTGTGCGGTAATGTTTACAGCTCTATAGAGTAATGAGTGCCACCACAAGTGTACAACTTACCAGAACTCGACATCAATACTTGTATCCAGATCATTTTTGAGTCATAGCTTTATATAATTTATTGTGAAAAATAGAATGATAGTATATGATAAAAGTTGTTTTTAGTATGAATTATATTGATTCTTTAAAAAACTTCACTAACTTACCCTTTCTTTTGTGTTTCTTCTTCCTATGCTCTCTTCTCTTGCTATGATCACCTAAATGGTGTTATTAGCGAAGATTTGGTGGTTGGACCAAGGTAGGGTTATGGTGATCCTGTTGTTTAGATCTCTATTTCTTTATAGTATAGTATTTTTTTTTTTTGAGAAATCTCATAGTTGTTTTAGATAACTTTGTATAAATTTTATATTCAGTTGGGATATGTAATATGATTTTATACGTTCAGTTGTTTAATAGTTTATGATTGTTAAAAGGGATTATACAACAAAAATATTTTAAATATTTAATAAAAACTTAATTAAAATATATAAAACTGAATTAAGTCTAAATTAATAATTTTTTAATTCTAAATCTTAGACGTAAAAGTTCAAAACTTGTGGTTCAAAGTATAGTAGAAGAAAAATCTATCAATTAAAATAAAATATTTATTTATTTATTTTATTTGTTAAGGTAAAGTTTATTAAATCAAAATATATCAAAATAAATAAATTCTTTTAGTTGGCTACTTACACAATTTTCTTTTGATTTAGAACGCTACAGTTTTAAGTTCACAAGTTTGCTTTCGAATTCAGGAATTAAATACGGAAGTTCATGAATCTAACTTTAGTTGTCTATAATTATAAGAATTTTAAAAAATAGGGTCTATTCTACTTCAGGAGAAGTCTTTACCCCCATACGTAAATGTTAGTGCGGTGAGATTTTGCTTATTTGATTTCTTTAAAATAACTTTTAGACAGTATTTGTTATTGTTATAGAATTCAACATTTTTTTACCAATTTTCATTTGGCTAATGTAATTTTAAAATGTTTAATGATGATGAGATTCATTAAAAAGGTTTGAAGTGATTGTAAACTCGTAAATAATTTATCCTCTTAATTTTTAAAAAAAAAAAAATTTGTTTTTTTTTTTTTTAACATTCCATTTAATAGTATAATAGTATTAAATGAAGCTTTATATAACTGATAATTCATAAACGGTTAGAGATGAACATATAACTATACTATTACAATTATCCGCGATAACCATACTAGCATAAGAGATTCTTCATACACAACTTCAAGAAACTAAAGGTTGACCATAAAATTGCAAAGCTTTCGAAAGATGGGAGCTAAACCTAGTTATCACGATCCTAGATCTATACAACTGCATCAATATCTTCCTTCTAAGGTAATCACACACCTATTTCCTTATATGCTCACATTGGTGATTATTGTAAAATAAAGAACGACAAGCATAAGAAACACAAGTACAATAGAGGGTAAGCTAGTTTATAAAAGAAATAATCAAATAACAGTTCAACTGATTACATCATAAAGTAGCATATTTCAAACATTCATAAAAATACCAAACATACAATTATAAACTTTTTAGACTCAATTATCTAGATCTAGACATTAATGTATGATTCTTGGTTGTTTTAGTAATTTATTTATTTTACTTTCTTTTAAAAATATTCTCTTTTATTAGCTCTTTTATTTATTTTGTTCATTTCTTCTTTTTATCCTTTTTTTTTTTCATTTTTTCATAATCCAACAACCCCATCTTTTTTTTTTATTTATTTATTATTTTGAAAGATTGATGTTGATAATGATTTCAGTACCATAATTGTGTCTTTGTGAGATTTGACACGGGTTAGCTATATTGCATTATTTAGCTTGTTTATTTTGATCAGTATTTTGTGTGACCAATATGTTGTCATCAAACACCTTTAACTAATCCTCATAAAGATGACACCCATTATTTTAAAGAGCTCTCTAGCGCATCAACCACCAGATCATGCGTAAGATAACTCTTCTCATGCACCTCCCATTATTGAGAAACATAACCTACCACCATTCCGTTGTGCCACTCTAATTCACATACATTCCCACATCTAGTGTGTTAAGTCATAGTAAACCTCGAAAGACTTTCCTATGTCATGAATGATCAACATTGAAGTGTTGATCAACCTCTTTGACAACATCTTGAAAACTCTCTTCCTACTTCTTTATGAGGTGGATCCTCTAATGCCATGTTATGTGGAAAATGATTTCTTGTGTGACCTAGTGTTTGACAAAAAGCACTTCCTAGTGTGACCTCCTTCTTGATATCCATTTCAGTCATGGTTCTAAATGATTTTGGGTGACCCTTTGGTTTTTTCATGATGAATCACGGGTATGACAAAACCTCTTATGAACATTGTGTTTTTGTGAAGAAATTTTATAATGGAAATTTTATTATTCTCTTACTGTATGTTGATGACATATTGATTGTTGGTTATGAAATAGATGAGATTCAAATTCATTTGCAATGAAGGATTTGGGTCCTACTAAACAAATTCTTGGCATGGAAATTGTCTATGACAGGAAGAATGGAAAATTGTGGTTGTTCTAGCAAAAATATATTGAAAAGGTATTAGAGAGATTTAATATGAACATTTCTAAGCCTGTTAGCACTCCACCTGTAGGTCACTTCAAGTTAATGTCCTACAAGTTAGAAAGAGAAATAATAAATCTAGAAGATTCCATATTCATCTATAGTTGTTAGTTTGATATATGTTATGATGTGTATAAAGCTGAACATTGCTCATGTTGTTGGTGTTGTTAGTCGTTTCTTTGCTAATCTTATGGAAGAGCATTGACACGTTGTAAAGTGGATACTTAGGTATCTCAAATGTACTTCTAAAATTTGTTTATACTTTGAAAGTGATAAGCCTATATTGCATGGTTACATATACATGACTAGGTATGTGGATTATAGGAAGTATCATTTGAGTTTTATGATGACTTTTATAGGGAAAGCAGTGTCATGGAAATCTAAATTACAAAATTGTGTTGCTCTATCTTCTACATAGGCAGAATGTATTGTTGTTACAAAAGCTACTCAAGAGCTCTTAAGGATGCAAAAATTGCCCCAAGAGTTTGGATTATCATAAGACAAATATGTTTTGTAATGTGATAGTCAAAGTGCAATATATTTTAGTAGGAACTCGACCTATCCTTTAAGGTTAAAACATATTGAAGTTCGATATCATTGGATACGAGATGCATTAGAGATGAAACAATTATCATTAGATTGACGATAATGGGTTATATATGATGACAAAGACCTTACTTGTAGAAAAACTTGCTATTTGGAAGAAGAAAGCCAGTTTAGTTGACTATGTCCCAATTAATTGGTGAGTGGGTGATTTTTAAGTGGGTAACCAATTTATCGAGTCCACAATGACTTAATTAATAAAAATAAAAAAGTGGATTTTTCTTTATAGGCTAGGAGCCCATTATACAATTTAAAATAATGCAACCTTTGCATTAGGTTTTCAAGAAAGGGACAAATAAAGAGTAGTTATGAGTGCCTTTGGTAAGAAAAGAAAAGAAGTCACCAAGAGAAAAGAGAAAGTGAAGAAGAATAAAAGAGCAATTAATGTAGAGAAGCTAGCTAGGAGAAGGTTTTATACCATATATCATATATTGAGTTCCTTTTGTTTTTAGTTAAGTACCCATTGGTATTTTCTTGTGTTGTTATCCACCTTGTTAGTAAAGAGTATATTTTTCTATTGATCTTTTGAAGTTTCAAAAGAACTTGTGGTGTACAACTAATTATTATTAGTGAAAGTTTTTATTGGATTAGATACGTAGGTTTTTCCTCCACATTAAGACTTTTCACATTAGTTTTGTTTTTTGTTTGGTGATTTCTTTCTTTTCTATTTTTTTTTTGCATATTATTTATATAAAAGAGAATTGATCTTGATTTTACTTCAGTTGTTATTTTTATTATCTTTCCAAACTCCATGCACTAAAAGAAATATCTTATGAATGATTTGAAATAATAAATTAACCAATATTATATGATATTTTTAGTGAAGATCATTAAATACACTTCTATAATAAAGATTGTTTAGGACACCCATATGGTGAAAGATTGTCTTGTACACACATTTAATGGAGATTTGTCTTATACTATGTGTAGTGGAGAATCTTCTTGTATAGCCAGTTGTGTCCATCATTGTATACAATGTTTATGTGTTTTACAATTTCTTGAGTGTGAAAAATGTGTGTCACCCGTCACATGTTATATTCCTTGATATGTGGCATGATTGTTGGTAAGTTTTTCTATCTTTTAGAAGTGTACAAAGTCATTTGTAATACATAAACATGTGTCATATCTATAAAGACTTGTACAAAATGTTATGTAATTCTAATCTGTCATAGACTTGTAATAAGCGTTTATAAATCAATGTTGAACAAGCTTATTGAAAGAGTTAAATAGAAACAAAATAAGGTTGAAATAACCAATATATGTAAGCGTATTAAGATTGAACTTTACCCATCTTCTTCAATTGTACTTCTGCTTATTTAAGGCATATTAATGTAGTTATCCAATGTCATTGTCGACTCATTCTAAAGAAATTCCTTAAGTTTAGAAAGTTAAGGAATTCAATCACAACGATTCCTCAATCACTAGTAAATGAACCATTAATGCAAGACTTAACTCCACTAAAGCATTCAAATATATTCCTAGCATTCAAACACATTAGATGATTTGATTGAACCTTAGATTTAAAATTAGTTTTCCAACTCAATATAAATCAGTTAATAAAATGAGTGATTAGTTCATCCAACATTAAAATGCAAAACAAATCATTAACACTAAACAAAAGCTATAACTAAAAACAATAACTACACTGGAAAGAACAAACATATACAATTGAGACATAATTTGGTGAAACAACTACTAAAGAGTGGAACAATTTCCATTGATTATGTGAAGTTAGAACAAAATCCATCAGATCCTTTAACAAAACTCTTGGGAATAAATATGATTTTAGAATTATCGGGGAGAATGAGACTTAAGCCACTTGCAAACAAAACAAGTGATGGTAACCCAACCTTTGTGATTGAAGATCCATGAATAAGGTTCATATGGATAAAAACAAGTCACTCGTTAGTTTTGATAACACTAAATGATTTTAAATCAATTAGTTCATTCTTATGGTATATGTGAAAGCTCTAGAGACTGTATTATTAAAAGGTTAAAACTTTGTAATTAAAGTTCTATGAGGTGTAAGAATTTTAACTTACAAAGTTTTTAATGATTTTCATATCTCTTACGAGTGGTATGTTTTGCAGCTTACGCTTCATGGAATCTCCTATATGAGCGTTGAGTGAGGTCACTTGCATGAGATCTAAGCAAGATCTCTAGAGTACTCCCATGCATGTACATGGACTAGTAAGAGTAACACAATGATAACAACAAGAATTGTGTGGGTGTATGATTGATAAACCACTAATACACATCAAATGTCTGTGGTTCATATAGCTTGTTATACTAATTATACTTTGTGTTAAGTTTCTCATATATCTTACTATATCAGTTCTGATGCATTTCTTTCTATGTGAGACATGATTTTTTTTTTCATTTTTTCTATTTCTTACCCTTTGCAATATGTGAAAGTTTGTTATAAAAACAAAGTTGAATAGTGTACCACAAAAGGTTTTCTCTATGTGGAATAGAATGTGCAAAAAATGTGTCTTTCCTTTCTCCACTGTGCAAACATGTTTACACCAAATTTGCATGATGCTACCTTATTCAGTGGTTCAATCCAACATTGCGCGCAGCTGATCTCGCAATAGAAAATCATAGAGTCTTTTGGAACAAGTTACTTGATTTTTCAAAAACATGTTCCTTGTTCATAAATCATGAAAAGTTAGATTCCTCTGTGAATTTATCTTACATATAAATAATGCTCAATGCTACCTCCGAAAATATACAACACATCTCTTCTCTCTTTCTCATTTTTTCTTCATTTTTTTTTCTCTTCTCTTAAATCTTATGTCATAAGACATTTTAGAATTTCTTATTAGTTATGAGATTATAAAAGTAATGTAATAAAAGAAATATAATGATTTGAGGTAACAAATTAATCGATATAATGTAATAATTTTAGTGAATAAAATATTATATCTATGCCATTGAAAATTACCGGATTCTATATGAAAACCACGGGAAAGCCCGTAAATCGCATTCAATAGAATCATTGAATGTAGGCTACACCTTACCCAGAATTAATCATTAGGAGTGGTGTCCACCACGACACAAGAAAAGGTACATCGGAACTAGTTTCGTCGTGACAATTTAAACCTCAAACAACAAAGACAAACGATAAGAACGTAACATATACTCACAATAATCCACAGCTTCTCCAAAATACAGTGGTTCTGCTGATTCTTGTGTCACAATATTGACGGCCTAAACATGTCTGAATATATTTTATTTATGTCACACGTTGGGAAGTGTAAATCCAATTGTCTTTCATTTTCACCAATTGATTAACGTTAGTTCAAACGAATAATTTAACCCTCTTAATAAATTATTAAAAGCACGTCACATCAATTGCTAACTATCTTGTCCTGTTTTGATAGGTCATATTAGCCTGCTATCACACGCAATTGCATTCTCCTCTAAAAGCAAAAGTAGAAAGGAAAACAATAAAGATTGGAAAATAAAAATTAAAGAAAATTCCAAGTTGAAGGCAAAGAATAATACCTTGGCCTTATTGCTTAAAATAAGAGACTTTGCTGTCCAAACAAGGGAAACTGCTTCCAATCTCCCATGGTAATAGCAAATAACATGGACTTTGGAAGCATGATAATGACCAAATGGGACCAAAGCCAAAGCTGTGTTACGAAGTAGACAAAAAGAGAAATTCTTGTACGTTTTTGGACAAAAATATCGTATTTTGAAAGACTACATCTGTTACCATTGTACTGCATTTCGATGTCTTTAACAGATGTCATACACATAAAACTAAGAATCAAATTTCTAATTATCCATTAATCATATCAATGTATGTTGTAATTATATTGTTAATGTTATAATTAAGGTGATAGATATATATTAATCAGAAGAAAAAGGGTTCCCAGGATAAGATCAAGACTTTACCTATTGAAAATTTGATACTTATCCATCAAACTAGGATATAGGACCCACGCCCACAACTTCAAACAAGGCCACCTTAACCATTCCCAACTTTGGGGTAGGCACCAGATATGACTAAACTAGATCCTCTCCCACTCTGAGATGATGCAATCTTAGCCTTTGATTAATTATTATTTAATATGTAAAAATTTTAAAACATATGCATTCAATGGTGAGATTTTAAAACTGCACACTGTCCAAATTTGTTCATAGAGCTATAAATATCACAATGTTCCCTTGCTCAGAATCCCTGCTTTTCCTTTATCAATTTTAATAGTTGTTTGTAGTGAGGGTAGAGATTCCTGGTGCTGAATCAAAATGTTGGCCATTTTCCACAAAGCTTTTGCTCATCCTCCTGAAGAGTTGAACAGTCCTGCTTCTTACAAAGGATCCAAGAAGCCTAAGGTTCCTGAGGAGACTCTCAAAGATTTTCTTGCTCACCATCCTCAGAACACTTGTTCTATGAGCTTTGGTCATGCTGCTGTGCTGGCTTATGTTCGTCCTGATCAACCTTTCTCTCGTAATCAAAGGTTTTGTGGCATTCTCCTTGTGTAGATCAATGATTTTGTATGCTGATTTTTACTGTTATCTGCACCTACACCTACCTTTCTTATAAAGGGTACTTTGCATTTGGTCATGTGAAGGTAGTAGTAGTAGGTGTGGTTTTTTAAATCAGTAAGGTGAAAGTGTATGATTAGTGTTGAATCATGGTAGGTAGAGAAAGAATGCTGAATTTGGGTTGTCTGAGTTGCAGGTTGTTTTGTGGGATTGATGACATATACTGTATCTTCTTGGGGAGTTTGAACAATTTGTCCTTACTCATCAAGCAATATGGCTTGTCAAAGAACACTGATGAGGCCATGCTTGTGATTGAAGCTTATAAGACCCTCCGTGACAGGGGTCCATACCCGGCAGATCAAGTTGTGAAGGAACTTGATGGCAGCTTTGCCTTTGTTGTGTATGACAGCAAGGTTGGAAGTGTCTTTGCAGCACTGGTATGCTAATCTGCCATTTTGGTTTTTACTTTTGCCACACTTTTCTTACTAATTGAAGTGCTTCTACTAACAAAGTTGTTGGTCATGGTTTTGCAGGGTTCTGATGGGGGAGTGAAATTGTATTGGGGTCTTGCAGCTGATGGATCTGTGGTGATCTCTGATGATCTAGAAGTCATAAAAGAGGGTTGTGCCAAATCCTTTGCTCCCTTCCCAACAGGTACCTTTCTAGCCACACTCTCTGCATTCTGATTTCATAGTATATAAGTGAGCCTAAAATTCATCTTAGGCTTAAAATTCGTGAAAAATCAAACTACGGAACAACTTAAGCTAATGAAATAAAGAGAGGTTGCTGTGAAACTTGAAGGAAAATGGAAGTACAATTTTGTGATGCATTGAGATCCATGACATGTTGGTGGTGGAATGCAGGGTGTATGTTTCACAGTGAAGGAGGCTTGATGAGCTTTGAGCATCCAATGAACAAGTTGAAGGCAATGCCAAGAGTGGATAGTGAAGGGGCCATGTGTGGGGCCAATTTCAAAGTTGATAAGTTTTCCAGAGTCAACAGCATTCCTCGAGTGGGAAGTCAATCCAATTGGATGGAATGGGACCAACATTAGCATAAAATAATCCTTATGGATAATAATGTTTAAATAAAAGTGTCATCCATGGTCCAATTTACCCTTCTGAATCTATTTCCTCTTCGTCTTGGTTGTGTTGTTTTTTCCTGTTTCCTTCCGGCATGGTACATATTGAAGCGTTTTCTCAAACATGTTATGTGCTGACCGTGGTGCTTGTGTTGTCACTCACATAGATTAACATGGTTCAAGTCAGGAACATCTGTGTAAGTGTTTTATTGCATTGAGATGTGCCAAGTAGGTCCTAGGAATTGTAATGTAACATGGATGACATGGTGTACAAAATGGATGAACAAGGACAAACTATAGTTACTGCGCTCAATTTCTCAATCTAAAGTGCTTCAGCTAGTTCAACGCTAGTTACTGCATTCATTTGAAAAACTGTCATTAGTGTAATATGATTTATAGATAATCTTCCTTCTAGTGTGATGCATATGAAAACACCTAATAGAAACACAGTTTTAAATAAGTTTCAATAAATTAAGAAGATGTTAGTTCATAGCTTCCCAAGTCATCATCAAGAAAATGCTAGCAAGAATATGGAATACCACAAATATTTTCTCTGAATTTCTTGTTTTTCTAGAATCTAGAACAATGATGTATGTCTTACACATGCTTAAGGGAAAAAACTAATCTGTAGTTGGGTAACGAAATTGACTTTCATTGTGGACAAAGATTTGGAATTTAAATAGGGTGTGAGATTAGACAATGCACAAACATAGTAATAGGGATTTATTTATAATTTATGTTATTTATTTTTATTATTATTTACTATCATTATTATTATTATTATTATTATTATTATTATTTATTACTACTTATTATATTTATTTATATCATATATATATATATATATTATGATTTATTATTTATATTTATATATTTTTTATCATTTATTACGAATTATTTACTATTATTTTTATTATAATGTTTTTTTTAATATGCTTATTAACATTATTATTGTATAAAACTATATGAAATAATTAGAAAAGAGTTAATGTATATTTTCTTGACGAAACTAAATTTTTTTAATAAAAAATAGTCATTACTATATATCTTCACATCTAAATTTATTATGAAATAAAAACATATTTGTTATTTTGTTATTATATGAAAAATATTATTAAAAATAGTAAAAGAATAAAAGAATCATAAGACAAGGGAGAAGATTTTCTTTTGGATAATTTTAAAGTCGACTTATCAATAGTGATCGTCTTCTAAAAATATGAGATTCTAAACTTTATATTTTTACGGTTTAATTACTCGTATATGTCATGTGTCAGTCTGTAGTTTTTTTTTATTTTTAAAATTTTTTAAAATTTTTTTTAAATTTTTTTTGAAAAATAAATAAAAATGTCACACATTGAGACATATGTGGGGACTATATCAAAATCAACACAATGACATATGACAATGACACTAACACGTGGCATTGCAATGCCATATGTCACACACAGGGACCTGACACGTGACATTTTAAATTTTTTTTTCAGAAAATTAAAAAAAATTAAAAAAAATTAAAAAACTACAGACTGACACGTGATACGTCGTTAACGGCGTTAGTCAACTCCGTCTGAAAGGGACCTAATTGAAGCACTTTTTCAAAAATTGAGATGCAATTGACATTTTTTTAAAAGCAAGTACCAGATTGACACACTTCTATCAAAGTGGGTACCATACGCGTAATTAAACCTATTTTTACACAACTTCAAACATTTACACCACCACCCTCAATGGCGAAGCATACATGAGGCAGGGAGGGGCCACGGCCCCCCCAAACTTTTTCATTCTTTTAATTTTTTAATTTTTTTTTAAATTATATATTTGTTTAAAATTTGTTAAATTATTTATTTTTAAATTTTTTTAAATATACATTTTTTAAATTAGATAATAGTATATTGAAAAGTTAATAAAAATAAAATTAGGTATTTTTTATTTTTATTATAGAGTATAACATTTAATGTTAATAAATTGTAAAATATAAAATCAAATATAATAAAGAAAATAAATTATTAAGATAATTTTTATTTTCTATTCTAATTGTCTTTTTAGTTTTTCACATATTGTATTTATCTCTCATCTTTATTTAATTTCATTTTGTTATGTTACGAAGAAAAAAAAAGTTAAGAAAAAACTTATTATCTCTACCCTTAATTTTTATATCTTCTCCTTCCATTCTTAAAAAAGAAAAAAAGTAATTTTTTTTTTATCTTACTTGGTAGTGAAATACGTTTAATATTTATCACTATCTTTTTATCTCATGAACCTTTTGTATATATATTTTTTTATTGACAATTTTTAATTGTGACCTTTTTATCATAATATTTTAGTAATTATGTCTCTCAATTATAGGTTATATTATAATAAATTATTTTTTAGTCTTAAACTTGTTTTTTTTTAAATAGGTATATGAATGAAAAACAAAAGAATAAATTCATTTTTTAAAATTGATAAAAAAGTAGTGAAGATTAAAACATGACAACATGATTGCTCATCGCATACGATGGACAATCCGTTAGATAGTGTAGTTTGTTTTATAGTTATAGGTAGGCTAAAGTATTATTCATTTTCATTGAATCGGTGACAATAATGTTAAATATATAAATTTTAAGTATATTATTTTGGTTCCCCCAAAATTTTTGATCAAGATCCGCTACTGACCACCCTCTAATCATAACAAACACCTCAACCATGTAGACCAAGATTGGAAGTTATGATTGTGTTTACTTTACCATGTTTTGGAATGATAATTCATATATATTTTTTGAAGAACAATTTTGTTGTTATCTTGTAATCTGAATTAAAATTTGACTTTCTAATATGTATTTTGAAGTATTATTCTATATTTATTTATGTATCTTGAAGTATAATTCTCTATTTATCGATGTTTAAGTTGTATTTATCATTTTTATTTTGAAGTCCAATCGTGTATTTATGTATTTATGAGTGTATTCATAAATCAATGCAATGTTTGACATGTACTTTACACACATTCATCATTGTTACTTTGAAGTCCAATTGTCTATTTATGCATTTATGAGTGTATTCATAGATCAATGTAATGTTTAAAGTAATTTCTATCATCATATACACACACAACCATTCATCACTAACATATTCAAAGCACCATTTGAAGTAATTGCAACCCACCCGATTTCAATTATGGGTGTGAACAAAACCATATCAGAATATTTATTATTACCAAATAATTAAAAAAAAATATAACAAACTAAAATTTCATAAATATAATATAGTAGTTAGGACAACCTTAAAACCATTTCCTAGTATTCTTGAAAGTTCTGGTTGTTATCAAAATTGTTACATCTCCACATTTACAATTGAAGGTTATAGCACACGTCTTATTACAACTATCGTGAGAAAAACTATTATTGTTTAAGAGAAAGGATGCTCAATTTTTAAAGAAAACTAAGACAAATTCGATTCAAAAAAATATTAAAAAATAATTAAATATTTGGCCCAAATATAGAAACCAAAATAATAACTATTGAACTAACTTATAGTATTAAATTTAATATATATATATATATATATATATATATATATATATATATTTTAATATAAATAAATTGGGTTTAAAATATTCTAAACTATGTTACATATTAACTAAATGTAAAATTAAATGTTAAAATATTCATTCATAAAATTAAGGATGACTTAAAGATATAATAATAAGTTTATATAAAAAAAATTATATTTGTAATATTTTCAATCATCATAAAAAAAAATAACATAGTTAAGAAGAATAAGATAATGATTTAAAATTTTATTATAACTATATAAAATAATAATTAACTAAATTAACATTTTTTTCTAATTTTTTTCCATAGAGTTGCATTCTGGTATAATTAACTTATTGTAATTTCTTATATACTTAACTCATAACTCAACTACTTCCAAAAAAAATAAGTATTAAGTATATCCACCAAACACTAACCGTAAACTCAAAATTAAAGTATATTCATTCAATTGTTGGTTTTTTCATCATTCTTGTGTAATTTCATTTGGAAATTAGTAGACTTGTGCAAGTTTTAAAAAGAAATTGCATATGAACAAGTCGTGTCAAGTTGACAAGACTTCACAACAAAGAAGTTGTGTCTAGCTTAAACGACTCAATTATATATGAACTTAAATCTTGCCAAATAATAACAATTTCCATAAAAAAATTATCTAAAAGTGAAGTCGTCAAACTTGAGATGATTTCAATTTTGGAATGAAATGAATTGAAGTCGTGTCTATTGTGACAACTTCAATTTCGAATGAAATGAATTGAAGTAGTGTCATGTTGTGACGACTTTAGTTACGAAGAATTGAAGTCGTTATAGCATGACACTTGAAGTCGTCATAGCATGACAAGATTTCAATTCATTTCATTCAGAACTGAAGTCATCACAACATGACACGACTTCAATTCATTTCATTCCAAAACTAAAGTCGTGTCAACATGACAAGACTTTACTTTTAGATGATTTTTTCACAAAAGTAATCATAACTTGACACAATCTCAGTTCATCTGTAGTGAAGTCGCTTTAGCTTGATACGACATCTTCGTTATGAAGTTGTGCCTACTTGACACGACTTGCCCATATGTGATATTTTCTTAAAACTTGCACCATTCTAGTAATTTCAAAATGAATAATGGTGAAAAACCTTCACCGATTAGCTCACAAGCATTATCATAAGATGGTACAAGAATCCTTATCAATTTCTTATCTCTAATATCTTCATCTACATAGTTAAAAAGAAAAGTATTAATACTTGATACATATTATATCTCAATTAAATCAATTATAACCTAAGTAATACTCAATACACACTATACATCAATATATATATATATATGCTAGTATTATGGAGTTTGATTTAGTCTCACATTGTTTAGTACTATAAGACATTGTTCTCTATTTTGCTATATAAGCAACCCTTTGTAAAGCTTGAAATACACACTGAAATAAAAATACTTCCTAGTATAGTCATGGACGTATTGAACTACGTTCAATTCTTGTGTCGTTTATTTTTCTCTCCTTTTGTTGTCTTGTTCCTAACATTTGGTATCAAGAGCCAATTTCTTAGTGTGCTTTATGGTTACAACTTTGTTTGATCTTCCACATCAGAAAAGATTTAGTTTTTTCTTGGGAATCTCATTTTAGAGAAGTATTAGAAGCAATGACATTGGAAGAAGCAAAGGTGAGGGTTAAGAAGTTTGATGACAATGACTTTGGGTTCTAGAAGATGCAAAAAGCGGACTACCTATATCAGAAGAAGTTGTATCTACCCTTAACAAGGCAGATGCCAGATGACATGGAGTAGTCAAATTGCGTTAAACATCATGGATGAGAAAACAACCGTAGCTTTGATGTAGGCGTTGTCAAATATGCATGAGAAGTTATTTGCAACCAATAAAGCGTATTTTATTCGCAAGCTAGTCAATCTCAAAATGGGTGAAGGTAACTTCGTTATTAATTGATATGAATCGCATTATGGCCCAAATGGAGAAGGACTAATATACCAATTTGTTGCAGTTTCTTTTATTTAAATAAAGGTCCAATGCTTTGTAAAATTGACTGACCAAATTGTGTTTTGGCTTAACCAATTAATGGGCTTTAGTTTGAGTGGAGCATTTTTCAGTTACAATCAACCTTTAAGTAGTGGATCATTTTTAGCTTGAGTGGATCATTAATAGTTTTAAGTGGACTATAATATAAATTTATGTGTCTTTTGTAATTTTAGTGGTTAAAGCTTCTGTATAAGCTTATCACTAATCATATTAGTGAATTTAATACAATTATTGCACAATTGACATTAGTGTAGATAACTTTTGATGATCAAGTGAAAGTATTACTAAAGTTGGTAATTCTGCAAGTAATAACAAGTTGAAGCTTGATAACATCTGCGACTTGATCTCAAGTGAAGATGTTCGCAAGAAAAAGTTTAGTAGAATCTTCCAATTTTAATTTTGGTTCAACATTGATTACTAAAATTAGAGAAAGAAGTAGCCAGAAAGGTCATAATCAAGGCCAAGGTAGATCAAGTCTAGAGGGAGATCATAAACAAAAGTCCAAAATGATATCACTTGTTGGAATTGACAAAAAATGGTCACTTTACAAATCAATGTTGAGCTTCAAGGAAACACAACAATAAAAAGAAACAAGATGATGATCAATCAGCAAATGCAACAACTAATGAAATTGCAAATGCACTAATATGTAGTTAATTCTATTGACTCCTGAATTATTGACTCAGGTGTGTCATTTCATACTACACCTTCCTTAGAACTATTGTAACATCCCTACTTTTAATAAACTGTATTATTTATTTTAAATAAAATAATTAGAAAATCTTATGTTTTTACTAATGTTTCATATTTTATCTAAATATAGTTTAAACATTAAAAATATATTTTATCACGATATAATTTTTACTTATTAAAAATAACAATAAGAAGAAAACAAAGCTAACAATAAATATATATATATATATATATATATATTAGATAAAAATATATTAATTAAAATATTATAAAATAGGTGTGTGTATAAAAAAATGAAGAATCTTCTAAAAGAGATAAGAAAAAAATAGAAAATAAAAAGAAAAAAGAAAAAGAAAAAAGAAAAAGAAGAAAGAAAAAGAGATAAACATGATCTCATTAATGTAAGTAATAAGGATTTTGACAAAAAAAAGCACATGCATGACTTTTATTTATTTATATATATATATGTATATATATATATATATATATATATATATATATATATATATATATATATATATATATATATATATATATATATATATATTTATATATATATATATATAT
>Ga0214543_1008186_pt1 | contig 17329 bp, 11 predicted proteins | sample CNSS2metaG_FD_160094 | JGI IMG/M metagenome (GOLD analysis project Ga0214543, IMG submission 160094) | Root nodule microbial communities from cowpea collected in UCLA plant growth center, Los Angeles, California, USA - CNSS2 | ecosystem: Host-associated > Plants > Roots > Nodule | place: USA... | reverse complement strand
ATAATATATATATATATATATATATATATATATATATTTATATTTATATTTTTACCTAATTTTTTTAATATATATATATATATATACATATTTTATTAGTTTTGTTTTCTTCTTATAATTATTTTTAATAAGTAAAAAGTATATCATGATAAAATATATTTTTACTGTTTAGACTACAACATAATAAAATACAAAACATTAGTAAAAATATAATATTTTCTAAGTGTTTTATTTAAAATAAATAATATAGTTTATTAAAACTAGGGATGTTACAAAGTACAAGCCTTGTTGTTGTTATGTTCGTTGCCTGATTGTTGGGTAGGAACTATCACAACAATAGCCAACACTTCCGGAACCACAAAATTAACATTTGAAGGAATTAGGGATTTAATCCTTAGTGAGGATGCTCGTAGGAGGAACTTTGGAGAATTAGCAGGTTCCTTATTAAGCATTGAAAGTAGGTGAAAAAGGTCGAAAAAAGGGCAAGGTTCTGTGCATGGCATATCAAAGTCCAAGATGTACTACTCTTGCTGTTAGAATTGTCAATAGAATGGCCACTTTAGAAGCCAATGTACTACTCTTGCTGCTAATAAAGAAAATTGGCATGACAACACAATGAATGCATCACAAGAAGATATTAATGATGCTTTGATATGTTGTGTTCAGAGCAAGTTTGAATCCTAAATCATGGATTCTAGTGCACCGTTCCATGCTTCTCCTTGCAAGGAGGACTTGATAAAAAATTTCAGAATTGGAAATTTTGGCATAGTTCATCTAGCAGATGATGAAGCTTTAGACATTGCAGATATGAGAGATATAAATCTTAGAACTTCTACTTGTATAGTTTGGACATTGAAGGATGTTAGATATGTTCCAAGACTCAAAGAATGTTAATCTTTGTGGGCATGTTGGATGTTCAGGGATATCGAGTCATATTTGGAGACGATCAGTGGAAGGTGGTGAAGGGAAATCTAGTTGTTGCTTGCGGTTGGAAGAAAGGAACCCTCTACATGGTAGAATTACCTGTAGAAGAAGTAAATTTAATTAGTGATGATGTTGGTCACCCTTCGACTCTAGAGCTTGTTCATACAAATGTGTATGGGCCAACATCAATCTCATTATTAAGAGGATCACGGTACTATGTCAACTTCATTGATGATTCCACTAGAAAGGTATGAGTTTATTTTTTGAAGTAAAAATCAAAAGTATTTAACACTATTCCCAAGACACCTGAACAAAATGGAATAAGAATGTTGAGAATGGAATTAGAATTATCCCCGAGACACCTCAACAAAATGGTGTTGATGAAAGAATAAACATGACCTTGAATGAGAGCGAAAAGAGTATGAAAATTCATGCAGGCTTAACAAAGACATTTTGGGCAGAAATAATGAGCACAATAACATACCTCATTAATAGAGGACCCTCAATCCCCTTAGGATTCAAGATTCCCGAGGAGGAATGACACGACAATGATGTAAGTCTTTCTCACTTGAAAGTATTTGGTTGTATTTCTTATGTTCGTGTTAAAGATGCAGACAGGGACAAACTTGATTCGAAAGCAAGAAAGTGTATTTTCATTGGCTATGGAGCAAATTATATGGGATATCGCTTTTGGTATGATCAAAATAGATGAAAGGTTATTAGAAGCATGGATGTTACATTCAATGAAAATGTAGTGTACAAGGACAAACATGAGGCAGATACTAAAACTGAAAAGAAGCCAATAAAGAAGGAAAAAAGCAGTGTTAGAGGACATTACAAAAGACAATCTTGTAGGAAAAAGTGAGTGTCCAAGAGACATCATAGTTGAGGAGACCACTTATGTCATGCCAATAGTTGAAGTGAGGAGATCCAACAAAGTTATTCGGCCTTCTCACATATTCTCTCCTTTAGATAGTTACTTGTTGTTGACTGATGATGGAAAGCCCTTGTGTTATCATGAGGCCTTGTAGATGGATGATGCAACTCGGTGAAAGTTAGCCATGGAAGAGGAGATGTACTCACTTGAAAAGAATAAAACTTGGTGTTTGATTGACCTACCAACAGGAAAGAGGGTGTTGCAGAACAAGTGGGTGTTTAGGGTTAAGGAAGAACATGATGACATCAAGAGATACAAGGCAAGGTTAGTGGTGAAAGGATTCAGTAGAAAAGAGGTATTGATTATAATGAAATTTTCTCTCCTGTAGTTAAAATGACTACTATTAAACTTGTGTTGAGCATTGTGATTGCAGAGGATCTACATATAGAAAAATTAGATGTTAAGACGACGTTCTTACATGGTGACCTTGATAAGAACATCTACATGATACAACCAGAGGGTTTCTAAGTGGCAGGGAAAAAGAGGTTGGTTTGAAAGTTGACTAAGAGTTTGTATGGGTTGAAGCAAACACCAAGACTGTGGTACTTGAAGTTTGACAGTTTTGTGAATAGGAAAAGGTACAAGAAGTGTGCCATGGGTCAATGTTGCTATGTGAAAGATTTTGGTCCATCCTATATTATATTATTATTGTATGTTGATGACATGTTAGTTGCATGCTCTAATATGGATGAAATTAATATATTAAAGGCATAGTTGTCTAAAGAGTTTGAGACAAAGGATTTAGGTGTTGCAAAACAGATTTTAGGCATGAACACCAACATGAACAAATATGATGATTCTCTAATATTATCTTAAGAGAAATTTAGTATGTAGGATGCCAAGATCGTAAGTACACCTTGGGAGTTCACTTTAATCTCACCAAAGAGTAGTCACCTCAAACAAATGAAGACAAGGCGAAAATGGCTAAGATCCCTTACGCATTTGCAGTTGGTAGCTTAATGTACAATGGTATGCACTAGACCAGACATTGCTCATGCAGTGGGAGTTGTTAGCAGATTCATGTCTAATCCACGAAGAAAGAATTGGGAAGCTATCAAGTGGTTGTTACACTACTTGAGAGGTACTTCTAAAACTACATTGTGTTTTAGTAAAAATGATGTTATTTTGGAAGGATATTTTGATGCAGATTTGGAAGGTTGTTCATACACAAGGAAGAGTACTACAAGATTTGTTTTCATAGTAGGTAATTGTAATAAAGCTAACAAAGAGAAAACAATGCAACAATACCACAACCCAAAAATAGATAAAAATAACAAATGATAATTCAAGTGGAATTTTATTTGTGATGGAAAGTTAAGGTTCAACAACGATGAGTATATAAAGTTGTAAAATAGTATAAGCAAGAAGTAAATTCCATTAGAGTATGGACCTGGAAAAGATGAAGGAATAATCAGGAAGGGACAGAAAATAGCAAACGAACACTCAAAGGCAAGGGGAAAAGACATGTACCATATCACACATCCTCCACTATGCCATAAAATCTTTGTATATATTATTCTTTTTCTTTTTCCTCAAACTTCTCCTCTGTCCATCCACTAAGGGATCCTCCTCCACGTGTCCCAAGGGCCTAACTAATTCTCCTTCTTTTGCCAACTCATCACCACATGTTACAATACTTCCCCCATTGAAAGGAACCTTGTCCCCAAGGTTGAAATTTGGAAATTGAGCTCTGATCTCAACAACATCCTCTCATGTCGCTGTTTGTTCATCCAAGGAATTCCATTGTATTAAGACTTGTGGAATCAATTGAGTGTTGCACATGATATTCCGAAAAGCTACAACTCTTAACGGTTGAACTGTAGGCCTTAATTCAGTACTAAGCAGTGGCAATGGTAAATATTGTTGGGAAGGTTGACCAATGAATTTCTTGAGTAAAGAAATGTGAAATACATGATGAATTTTGGTTGTAGGTGGAAGCTTGAATTTATAAGCAATTGTTCCAATCTGTTGAAGTACCTCAAAAGGTCCAAAGTAGCGCATTCCCAACTTTTGATTCTTGCGCAAAGCCACCGAATGTAATTTGACTAAAACAAGGTCACCTACTGTGAGTTGTAATTCTCGACACCATTTATCAACTTGAACCTTCATATACTATTGAGCCCGAGATAAATTATGCTTAAGTTGGTGTAAGAGAGCATGAAGATTTTGGAGGATATCCTTAACTAAAGGGGGGGGGTCTTTTGTGTGCTTCATATCTTGTAAGAGCAGGTGGGTCTTTGGCATACAAAGCCTTAAATGGAGTCATTCCAATGTTGTATTGAAAGGAGGTTTTACACCAATATTGAGCCTAGGGAAGCATGAAGTACCAACTTTTAGGATTCTCAAACACAAAGCATCAGAGATACATCTCGAAAGTTTTATTTAATGCTTCAGTTTGTCCATCGGATTGTGAATGATAGGAAGAACTCATTGCAAGAGTAGTGCCTTAAGCTTTGGAAAGATGTTGCCAAAAAGAGCTTATAAAGACTTTATCGCGATTTGAAACGATAGATCGTGGGATACCATAGAGTTTGACAATGTTATGGACAAAAGCCTCTGCTACCATTTTAGTAGTATAATCAGATTTCATAGGGATGTAGTGCCCAAATTTAGAGAGTTTGTCAACCATCACTAGAATAGTTGAGAACCCATGAGAGGAAGGTAAATTGGTGATGAAATCCATAGAGATATCATCCAAATTAGGGTTAGGAATTAACAAAGGTTGAAGTAAGTTGGCAGGTAAAGCATGTTCCATTTTGGCTTGTTGACAGATTTGACATTCGCGGACAAAGTGACGAATGTGTTGTTGCATATCGGGCCAAAAATATTGGACACTAATTCTAGCTGTGGTTCTAGCTTCTCCTGCATGACCCCCGGTTTTGGAGGAATGAAACTCCAATAAAACTTCACGAATGAGGTCCTCTTGATGGGGTAACATAATTCTACCTTTCAAAAACAACAAGTCATCCTTCAAACCATAGTCCTGAAACTTTGGTGCGCTACACATTATCATATAAAGGCTTCAATGCATTATCAAGATGAACTAGGTCAGCAACTCTCTTAAGCCAATGATTTAAAGGTGCAGACCATGCCAGCATAAAGCTACGGGATAAGACATCTGCAATAACATTGTCACGATCTAGTTTAAACTGAATTGTGAAATCAAAGCCCAGAAATTTAGGTAACCATTGTTGTTGCACCGGTGTTTGCAGTTGTTGTTCTAATAAATCTTTAAGACTCTTTTGGTCAGTTTTGATGACAAACTTGTGATCAAGTATATAATGCCGGAACTTAGCTAGTGCCTCAATGATCGAATAGAACTCTCTCACATAGGCTGACTGTTTTTGCATGCGGGAAGACAATTTCTTGGAGAAATAGGCAATGAGATGGCTGTTTTGGCTCAAAATATCTCCTATTCTCGTTCCTGAAGCATTTGTTTCCAAAATGAATGGTAGGGAAAATTTGGAAAGGCCAACATTGGTGTTGTAACAACTGCAGTTTTTAAAGCCATGAAATCTTGTGTCGTTGCAATGGTCTAGTGGAAAGCATCCTTTTGCAATAAATCAGTTAAGGGTGCACCCAATTGTGCATATCCTTTAACAAACCTTTTATAATAGCATGTTAGGCCTAAAAGCCCACGTAATTGCTTCACATTGGTAGGTTTTACCCAATCTTAAATTGCTTGTATCTTAGACTAGTCCATAGCAATACCTTGCCTCGAAATAATGTGTCCTAAATACTCAATTTCCTGCACTCCAAAAGAGCATTCGGAGAATCAAGCATATAGTTGATTATGTTGAAGAATCTGCCAAATACTTGTAAATGATGGATGTGATCTGGCCATGTCGGGCTGTAGACCAAGATGTCATCAAAAAATACAAGACCAAACTTTCGCAAGACAATTTTAAAAATATCATTCATAAGGCTTTGAAATTTGTCGGGGCATTAGTTAAGATAAAAGGCATAACTAGCCATTCAAAATTCCCTTAGTGTGTGCAAAAGGTTGTTTTATATCTATCTTTAGGAGCCATGAGAACTTGATGATATCTGAAACACAGATCAAGTTTAGAGAAAAAGGTTGCACCATATAATTCGTCAATCAATTCATCCAATGTTGGAATGAGAAAATTATCTTTGATGGTTATGGCATTAAGAGCTCTATAGTCGACACAAACTCTCCAAGAACCATTCTTTTTCTTTACCAGAATTATAAGAAAAGAGAAACGACTTCGACTAGGTTGAATAAGAGAAGCATGAAGTACCAACTTTTAGGATTCTCAAACACAAAGCATCAGAGATACATCTCGAAAGTTTTATTTAATGCTTCAGTTTGTCCATCGGATTGTGAATGATAGGAAGAACTCATTGCAAGAGTAGTGCCTTAAGCTTTGGAAAGATGTTGCCAAAAAGAGCTTATAAAGACTTTATCGCGATTTGAAACGATAGATCGTGGGATACCATAGAGTTTGACAATGTTATGGACAAAAGCCTCTGCTACCATTTTAGTAGTATAATCAGATTTCATAGGGATGTAGTGCCCAAATTTAGAGAGTTTGTCAACCATCACTAGAATAGTTGAGAACCCATGAGAGGAAGGTAAATTGGTGATGAAATCCATAGAGATATCATCCAAATTAGGGTTAGGAATTAACAAAGGTTGAAGTAAGTTGGCAGGTAAAGCATGTTCCATTTTGGCTTGTTGACAGATTTGACATTCGCGGACAAAGTGACGAATGTGTTGTTGCATATCGGGCCAAAAATATTGGACACTAATTCTAGCTGTGGTTCTAGCTTCTCCTGCATGACCCCCGGTTTTGGAGGAATGAAACTCCAATAAAACTTCACGAATGAGGTCCTCTTGATGGGGTAACATAATTCTACCTTTCAAAAACAACAAGTCATCCTTCAAACCATAGTCCTGAAACTTTGGTGCGCTACACATTATCATATAAAGGCTTCAATGCATTATCAAGATGAACTAGGTCAGCAACTCTCTTAAGCCAATGATTTAAAGGTGCAGACCATGCCAGCATAAAGCTACGGGATAAGACATCTGCAATAACATTGTCACGATCTAGTTTAAACTGAATTGTGAAATCAAAGCCCAGAAATTTAGGTAACCATTGTTGTTGCACCGGTGTTTGCAGTTGTTGTTCTAATAAATCTTTAAGACTCTTTTGGTCAGTTTTGATGACAAACTTGTGATCAAGTATATAATGCCGGAACTTAGCTAGTGCCTCAATGATCGAATAGAACTCTCTCACATAGGCTGACTGTTTTTGCATGCGGGAAGACAATTTCTTGGAGAAATAGGCAATGAGATGGCTGTTTTGGCTCAAAATATCTCCTATTCTCGTTCCTGAAGCATTTGTTTCCAAAATGAATGGTAGGGAAAATTTGGAAAGGCCAACATTGGTGTTGTAACAACTGCAGTTTTTAAAGCCATGAAATCTTGTGTCGTTGCAATGGTCTAGTGGAAAGCATCCTTTTGCAATAAATCAGTTAAGGGTGCACCCAATTGTGCATATCCTTTAACAAACCTTTTATAATAGCATGTTAGGCCTAAAAGCCCACGTAATTGCTTCACATTGGTAGGTTTTACCCAATCTTAAATTGCTTGTATCTTAGACTAGTCCATAGCAATACCTTGCCTCGAAATAATGTGTCCTAAATACTCAATTTCCTGCACTCCAAAAGAGCATTCGGAGAATCAAGCATATAGTTGATTATGTTGAAGAATCTGCCAAATACTTGTAAATGATGGATGTGATCTGGCCATGTCGGGCTGTAGACCAAGATGTCATCAAAAAATACAAGACCAAACTTTCGCAAGACAATTTTAAAAATATCATTCATAAGGCTTTGAAATTTGTCGGGGCATTAGTTAAGATAAAAGGCATAACTAGCCATTCAAAATTCCCTTAGTGTGTGCAAAAGGTTGTTTTATATCTATCTTTAGGAGCCATGAGAACTTGATGATATCTGAAACACAGATCAAGTTTAGAGAAAAAGGTTGCACCATATAATTCGTCAATCAATTCATCAAATGTTGGAATGAGAAAATTATCTTTGATGGTTATGGCATTAAGAGCTCTATAGTCGATACAAACTCTCCAAGAACCATTCTTTTTCTTTACCAGAATTATAAGAGAAGAGAAAGGACTTCGACTAGGTTAAATAATTCCCTCCTGTAACATCTCACCAACCACGTTTTCAATCTCAACCTTTTGACTATGGGGGTAACAGTATGGCTTCACCTTGACTGGAGCGACACCCTCCATTAACATAATAGGGTGATCATGGGACCTTGGTGGGGGTAAGGATGTAGGGTTGGTAAAAGCTGTGGAGTAATGTTGCAACATGTTAGCTAGTTCGGGTGGCATGTGTTATGGAATTGCAAGTTGCCATGAGGTGCTAGGAGTATCCTCCAACAATTGCATACTGTAAACTTCAACAACTCAATGAGTGTTGAACATATGCCTAAGATGATGCAATTGAGCATATCGCGGTGCATAATTGATATGCCCTTGGAGTGTAACCAATTTCCCATTATGAAAGAATTTTAAATTAAAGCTGGATAATCTGCCACATGAGATCCAAATGTCTTCAACAAATTTGCTCCTAGAATGAGATCATCGTCTGAAATTGGAAGAAGATATACATGCAATTGAAACCGATTGCCTTGAGTCTGAACAACTAAGTGGATGCCATGGCACCACGTCTTTCTTGAAGTGGATGCCAACAATATCCACTTTGTCCTTATCTAGCGTGTTGTGATAGTTAAAAAAATTCTCAGATTTAAATATCCACTCCATCACCGACGATGTGCCATCAAAATGAGGAAAGCCGAATGAAATTATCCCTAGTTGGAAAAGCAACTTGTGCGATCTATTTGAATGGTTTGAGGATGATCCACCATGTAGCTAGACTATAGCATCATGTCTAACATTGTTGTAGCTTGTCCATAAGTGCTTGAGCAGCAGCTTGCACTTGTTGGGTATGGAGACATGTAACTCTAAGAGTTCCATTAATTTTTTTAATTCATCGGAATGACCACAGACCTTGGCCTAAAGCTCCTTCAAATGCATATTCTCAGTCATGGCATCAATGAAAGCACCAATGTAATAAAACTAACGAAGAGAAAACAATGAAATAATACCACAACCCAAAACCAGCTAAAAATAACAAATGATAATTCAAGTGGAATTTTATTTGCTCTAGAAAGTTAAGGTTCAACAAAGATGGATATATAAGGTTGTAAAATAGCATAAGGAGGAAGTAAATTCCATTAAAGTATGGACCTGGAAAAGATGAAGGAATAATCAGGAAGGGACATAAAATAACAGAAAGACACTCAGAGGCAAGGGGAAAAGACACGTACCATATCACATATCCTCCACTATACCACAAAATCTTTGTATATACTATTCCTTTTCTTTTTCCTCAAACTTCTCCTATGCCCTTCTCCTTCTTTTGCCAACTCATCACCACATATTATAGTAACACAACAATTAGTTGGATGTAAAGAGATGATTTGGTTAAAGAATTTTCTTGAGGGGTTGGGCAAGAAGCAATGTGGCAGTGCTCTCTATTGTGATAGTTATTGTGATAGTTAGAGTGTCATTTATCTTGCTAACAATCTTGTGTTTCATGTAAAGACAAAGCACATCCAGTTGAGATACCATTTTATTAAAGGATTAATTAGTGATAATACTTTATTCTTTGAGAAGATCTCTGAGTCAAAGAATCTTACATATTGCTTGTACGAATGGAGAAATACTATAAAAAAAGTGTAATCTAAAAGAAAAAAAATGATTTCAAAAAGTTAAAAAAAGTGTTAAGAAGAAAATGATTTTCAGATTATTCAATGGAAAGTTATTTGACTTTTGGACTATTCAATCTAAAAGTAATTTCTAACTTTTGGAAGTCTTTTTCTTTTTAAAGAAACTATTTTTTAATTACATAATCCAAAATTTATTTTTAGTTTTTGAATTTTATAATTCAAAATTATTTCAAATTGTAACATTCGAAATTATAAAACCAAAATATATATATATATATATATATATATATATATATATATATATATATATATATATATATATATATATGTATATATATATATATGTATGTATGAATGAAGGTGATGGAGAGATTTATGGAAGTGCAGGGTTCTTCCTCGAACCTCATATTTATTCCGACACTTCTGTGGAGTATGGATAAATCCACATTATCCTTGTACTTCAATTTTTTATTATAATATGAAATGTATTTCTAGGGTTTTGAAATGTATTAATAATACAATCTTAAAATATGTTTTAAATTATACGATTTGAAATTCATAATTATATTTTTATATTTTGAATTTGCAATTTATAAATATATTTTGATTTGTGCTATTTGAAAATATAATTATATTTTTTTATATTGGTGTTTTGGAAACAACTTGTAGATGCTACATTTTGGAACTTAAAATTATAAGTTCAGATCGTATAATTAAGAATTCTTGTAATTGCTTTTCATAAATTATGCAATTTAAAAATCAATTAATTTTAATTTCTGATGAAAAAAATGTACAGTGAGTTTCTGAAGAGTATAATTCATAACTTCAACTAATATTAAATTATTATTCTAGACTTTTCAATCCACGTTATTTCTGAAAATAACTCAAAAATAAGTGTAAGCTCCACAATTGTCCAGATCCACTCGCGCAGCATTTAGAGTCCAAGCGAAGAAGAAGAGAATTAGGTTTACATTAAAAAAAATCATAAGGTCCCTTTTGACATTCCACATACTTAATGGGATTGCAGGTTGAACTTTGATGGGGTGCAGAACGTAATTGGTTGATACAATCAAAGATGCACTATACAGCACTTGTTGATCGGACAAAACTTCCGGATCAACAACACTATGGGCTTTATTATTAAAACAATAATGCCTTATTTTGCTGTACTTCATTATTACTAATTGCACCAAATATGAACAGAAAAAAAAAAAAATTAAAATAAGCTTTCTCACTGCCACCTATCGCAGAGGAAGAAGAAGAAGAGAGATAATGCATTGTGGAAAAAAGTTAATTCTTGAGTGCATTTCTAGTATTATGGAAACAAGTTTTCAAGATTTTCTAATAAACTGGTTTCGGAAGGTATGACATATGTTTTGGAAAATTTGTTTCAAAAATGATGTTTTTAAAAGTTATTTTCAGAATGCACGTTTTTAAAAGCTTATTCCAGAATGTTCTAAAATTTCTGTTTTCAGGATTATATTATGAAAATTCCAGAAAACTTATTCCAAATAATCCAAAAATCAGCTTATTCGAGCATGTGAAAGTGAAAAATATATTTTCCAAATTGAACAATACTTTGATAAGAATAATTCTTGATTTTTCGCAATGTAGAATGCATTATTTAAATTTTTAACTTCCAAATTACTTAATAAAGAGTCATTCCAACCAAATGATGGAGAGAAATATTTTTTTAATTTCACGCACCTCGTGCTAAATATATATATAAATTATATACTTCCTTTGATGTACTTTGAAAAAGAAATAAAGTATTACGTAGCTAAGTGATATATTGAAATGACAAAGGAATTCCGATGTTGTTTTAATTTATCAAAAAGAAAATCTTTGTATTAATTGAATATGAATATGAATAATATTCACGATAAGTATTTGTATATTTGTTGTATTCTTGTCCTCTTACCAATTCTTGTCTTAAAATGTTAAATCACATTTAATCTATTAGTTAATTTAAACAACTTATATTAACTTTCTTTCGATCTTTAGTTTGGTAACTTAGTTTTAACGTACATTTAGTTATTTTTACTTTTCTTTTTCTATAACTATTCGACCTTTATCTAATTTTTATTTAATTTTATATAATTAAAATTTATTTTTTGATATCTGATATTAGAGAAAAAAATGTATATCTTTTTAACATTGAATATTTATTAAAAATACTTTTACTTGTTCTAATTTTTATTTTTATAAAAATAGTTATTTAATTAATATTTGAATTAGTAAAAAAACAAGTAGGAGCCCATTTATGGACATATCCATTTTCTTTAATGAAAATATGGAAAAGACAAAAATTTATATCAACTAGGTGTAAGAATAAGAATAAAAATAATTCTTTATTTTGAAAACAAAAATGATAGTCAAACCTAGTTTATCTTATCTTATTGTCGTCCTACTCGTAATTAACAAATTTACGCAAATGTTTAACTTTTTTTATCAGCAAATGTTAGTTGTTAGTGTTAGCATATGCACATGTTTTAAACTCATTTACTTGTGATTTCTAAGGTTAGCTTTGTGTATATATATAATACATCTCTTGTAATATTTTATACATAGTCAATACTACACAAGGTCTTGAAACCTTGCACTGTAGAATGTGTGATGCTCATTTTTGGACACATTGAGTTCATGGAGCTGGTGGAGAACCATCCTTTCATTGGGACACAAGTTCAGAGGTATCTTTCTCAACTTGATTCATAAAACTTGATCCAACCTCATTATCATGTGCACCAACACCAACATTTGCAACAACATCATTTTTTGTGACCCATGTGTTGTCAACCTTGGTAAACCCCATCTTGTGCATGTTGAGAGCAGACACACCATTTAACAATCCAATAGAGTCTTCAAGTTCTCTTTCCACATCCATTCTAAAATGCTCAATGAATTTGGAGATGAGCACTACATATGGTAGCTTGAAATCTGTGAGCTGTTTTGCCTTCATCGTGTGGTCTCTAATAGTGTAAGTCCAATCAACAAGCACACCATTCTGAATGCAGTACATCAACAAGCACACTGTAAGACCTGCAGAAAATTTAATTAATTAAATAATTAATTAATTAATTAAAGGTGGGAGGTGGAAACTTGAATGTCATTAAATGCTAATTGGTATAATGTGGAAAAGTACTAGCTTAAGTGGTTGAGAGTACTTTGATTAAGTGTGAGAGGTCTTGGGTTCGAGTCCTATGTATGCCTTTTGTGTATCTGTTTCCTTACTACTTCAATATAATATTATCAAATATTCAATATTAGGAGGATAAGGATGGTTGTTTCTTCGATATCAAATACTTTGAAATAAATTATAATTGTTTACATTTTATATTGGAATACCAAATAAAATTTCATGAGAACTAAAACATTTATTAAATTTGTAAACTGCAAACATTAATGAAACCTAGTTGATAAAATTTTAAAAGTATTTTTAAAAAAATTTAGAGGAAAAAAAATATTGAAATTAAAATATATTTTAAATGTTTGTTTAATTCAATTTTTTAAATTCTAATGAATCTCTTTTTTATACACTAATAAAAATGATAATACATCACTTAATCAAAATGACACAAATAATAAAGGCTTAAATATACATTTGATCCCTATTTTTGTTATTTTTATTCAATTTGGTCCCTATTTTCGTTTTGTGTTCAATTAGGTCCTCATTTTCGTCAAATTGTGGTCAATTTGGTCCTTTTCACTAACGGTGTTTAAATAGTTAACGTTTTTTAACAGTACATGCCACGTGTACCCATTCACTAACGGTGTTTCAATTTGGTCCTCATTTAAATAGTTAATTTTTTTTAATTTTTTTTAAACTTTTATTTTTTTTTATTTCAAAAAATTTGTCCACGTGTCAAGTCACAATTGTGCCATGTGTCAGTTTGTAATAATATTATATTTTTTGTTCAATTTAGTCCCTATATTCGTTATTTTTGCTCAATTTTGTCCCTTTTAAATTGACACTAAATTTAATATCTTTTATACAAATTATATTAATATTTTTCAAAATTGACATTTGAATTTATTATTTTTTAAATTCAATTATAAATTATTAAATTTAATTATAAATCAAATAAAATTCTTATATTTAATTGCTAAATAGAATATAATTATTTAAAATATTATAAGAATATAGTTATTAAATTTTTTTTCTAATATTTATATTCTAAAATACTTTTAAAATTGATATATTAAATATTTTAAATATTAAAAATATTTTAGAAAAGCAAACTGATATTTGTAAAATTAACATTTAAACATAAAATATTTTAGATTTTAATATCAGAAATGCAATAAAAATATTAAATATCTTAAATTTAAATGTGAATTTTACAAATGTTAATATATATTTTAAAATTTTAATAATTATATTTAAATAATATTTAAATAATTATATTCTATTTAACAATTAAATCTAAGAATTATATTCAATTTATAACTAAATATTATAATTTATAATTGAATTTAAAAAATAACTAATAGTAATGCCAATTTTAAAAATTAAATGGTTCTATTTTAACAAAATTTGGGACTAAATTAAACAAAAATAACGAATATAAGACTAAATTGAACAAAAATAACGAATATTGGGACTAAATTGAATAAAAAGAAATAATGCAACTACAAACTGACACGTGGCACTAGCATTGACACGTGGCACAATTGTGACTTGACACGTGGACATATTTTTTGAAATTAAAAAAAATTTAATTTTTTTTTTAAATTTAAAAAAATTTAAATTTTTTTTAAAAAAACCAGGAGCTGACACGTGACATGTACTGTTCAAATGAGTTAACTATTTAAACACCGTTAGTGAAAAGGACCAAATTGACCACAATTTGACAAAAATGAAAACTTAATTGAACACAAAACGAAAATAGGGACCAAATTGAATAAAAACAACAAAAATAGGGACCAAATGTATATTTAAGCCAATAATAAATAATAAACATAATAAAACAAAGTTAACATGATTATTGTATCTTTTGAACTCCAATATATGTTGGATGGTGATAAAAAAAATTCATGGCAATTACATTAAATTTTGATATTGTAGTAAATAAAAGTTATTTATACAATTATAGTGGAAAATGATAGTATGATTGATATAATGAGTTAGAAAATAAAAATAATTAGATAAAATATACTAAAATAGTATTCTACATGATGAAAATAAACAACAAATAAAAATATTAAAAAATTAACAAATGTATGTCTTAGAAACAATTTGAGAAACTATTTAAAGAAATCACACAAAGGAAAACGAATGTATAATTAAATGTATGATAAGATGAAAAATACCTTAAACATCTAAGAACACTTTTCAAATATCAACATATATACTCAATGGTTGAGAAATAATTGTTTTAGCGAAAAAAAGAGTTCTTCAAATGAAACAAAAATTAATAAAAATAAGTAAAGAATTTTTTTTATATTACCTAGTAAATGAAAGGTTTATGCTATTAAACACTTAAATTGAGAGTATTAACCATACTCATGTGAAAGGAAAATATACAATAAATAAAAATATTAAAAAATAATAGAAATATTCAAATATGTGACATAAATTTTTTTTAATTGAATACATCATTTTAACATAATTACATAAATATATATATTGGGTTACTTAATTAATTGTGAATATTTTAATAATTTAAATGATGACGGAGATATGGCGGGGACGGGTATTATAGCGGGGATATGTACATACCCATAACCATCCCCATACCCAATTGAAAAAGTAGAGGATTCCCCATACCCATAACTAGTCAATGCGGGAATTCCTCGTCAAAACGGGGACAGGTTCGGGCAATACCCATAGGGACGGGTTTATTTGCCATCTCTACCGGTGAGTGATATTAATCAGGATTATAATAGTTATCATTAAATCTGAATTGGTGTGATGGTGGTAATTTGTCCTTATGAGTGGAGGGTCACAGGTTCAAGCCTTGATAGACATGAATTAACTTTTATTTTTGATAAATCTAGTTTTGGAGGGAATGTAAAAAGGCAAAGTAAAACCTAGTGTAAGGAGCAGCCAGGGGGGGTGGAAAAATAGTATTAACACATATAAAAGGGCCAATTTGGGGGAAAAGAAGGGGTTTTGGCAGTATTGGTAATTGGCTTTTGAGAGTGTGAGGAGAGAATTGAGTGCTATTGGGAGAAGACTTAAAAGGAAGAATTAGGTTGATTGGGAGATTGGAGAAGGACCTCAAAAGCTACTAGTTTTGTGCAAGGACTCAGGTTAGGGGTGTTGAATTTATGTGTATACGAATCTTACATGTGTTTCTGTCCTCAATTGGATTATATGTGGTGTGATTTTTGGTATTATATGCACTGAAATTGAGAATTGGTGGATTGAAGTTTAGGTACAAAGCCTTTTGGGTGGTTTATATGAATGGGATGAGGGTTTTGGTATTGTTGTTGTTGTCTTTGATGATGCAAACCTGTTGAAAACATGTTACTGTGATGGCTTGATGAAATAGAATGCTTGGTAGTGATTAATTTGGGTTTTGGTATGGTTATGGATTGTTTTCGCGCAAGACCAGGAGAGGAATACTGCAATTCTCGCCTAAGCGGGTCCTTCTCGCCTAAGCGAGAGTTGCATGACTTCGCTACTAGTTTAGGGGTCGAGCGTCTCGCTTAGGCGACTTGCTTGGTTTTAAGCGACTTGTTATCTCGCTCATGCGAGACATGCTCGCTTAAGCGAGGTCGCGACGAGAACTGTACATGATTGAGCACGACTTCTCGTCCAGGCGAGGGGTTTTGGTGTTTGAGCGACAGATACTCTCGCCTGGGCGAGAGTGGCTCGCCTAAGTGAGGTTTAGTTGTGGTCTGATGCAGTATGCATTGAATTCTCGTTCAGGCGAGGTTTCTCTGTGTTTTTGGGCGAAGGTATGACTCACTCAGGCGAGACGAGCTCGCCGAAGGGAGATGGTGTGATGTTGCCACTGTTTCATGCTCGCTCAGGCGAGATGATTCAGCTTAGGCGAGATTAATGTGCTCGCTTGGGCGAAGGCACATAGCTTAATCGAGGATGGCTAGAAGCCAAGTTTATACGCACTGTTTGGACTGTTTTCTTGCTATTTCCTAAAGTATAGGAATTATATGCTTGTGTTTGTCGTGTTTGGGCTTGATGGACTAAGTCAAATAGGGGTCTGGGATATGCTTATTGGTGGGACGCATGATGGGCACGAAACTATGTAGTTCTCGCCAGCTGCTAAGTGGCGAGGAGTCGTTAGTATGGTGATTACATGCGTCGGACGCACGATGGGCAAGGAACTGTTATGTTCCCGTCGGTTGCTATTGGGCGAGGAGTCTATAGTATGGTGATTGCGTGCGTGCCAGGGTTCGAGCGAGGGAGGCTTGGATGTTCTACTATGAACGAGGAGTCTGTAGGGCAGGACTACGAGCAGGATAGGCTCGTAGGGTTAGACCACAAATGAGTTAATTTCGTGGAAGCACAGTGAAGTCCCAAGACCTAGTTCATGCATATGACTCATGAAGGACTATGAGATCAGGATGGATAATTTGAAAACAATGAAATACTTTAGTGATGTTATTTTCTTTGGGATGGATGACATATTTATTATATATATATATACATATATATATATATATATATATATATATATATATATATATATATATATATATATATATATATATATATATAT
>Ga0214543_1008171_pt1 | contig 17353 bp, 13 predicted proteins | sample CNSS2metaG_FD_160094 | JGI IMG/M metagenome (GOLD analysis project Ga0214543, IMG submission 160094) | Root nodule microbial communities from cowpea collected in UCLA plant growth center, Los Angeles, California, USA - CNSS2 | ecosystem: Host-associated > Plants > Roots > Nodule | place: USA... | reverse complement strand
ACTGACACCACTCTCAACCCAAAACCTTAAGGCAATGGGTTTATGGGTCTTTATTCTTATATAGTGCTCTACTTTCTCATTTCTGGTCAATGTGGGACTTAGACTCACACTTGTATTCCTAACAAACATTGCATTCAAGTAACACATAAGCATTATGATCAGAATCAATCCTTGGTTTGAACACACAAACCCCAAAATTCAAACAATCATACCAAACAAACATAACATCACTTTCATATAAAATCTTCAAACATAGTGATCATAATTAAGCTTTAGTTTTCCGCGACCTCTCACCCCACAACAACATCTAGTTTCCTATTACAAATGGTTCGATGTGTCCCACTATCGCAGCCAGACTATCTCCCTTATTCCTCAAGGAATTATGAGTAAAAATGTTGATACATTGCACACTGGGCACTATACTCGCAACGAGCCGAGATAAGTTGAAACATCTTTTCCCTCCCCACTACTTCACACAGGCGAGAACGTACAACACTCGAACCAATCCTCTACCACTGCTTCACACAGGTGAAGAAGACCCCTTTCCACTGTTTCACATAAGCAAAAGAGTCTTCATTAGATATCTAGGTACGGAAAACCTCACACAACACTTAATTTCACCAAGATTCTTCAAGCAAAGCAAAACACCCCAATATTCAATTCATGAGAATTACATATTTCCAAAAACACATCACCACATCAATACATGAAATACAGCCAAGAAGCCATGCACCACACACGTAAAACCACTTTACCTTAATTATGTAATTGGAACATAAAACTACACGAATTATTTCCTCAATGATATAACAAAACCTACACTGCCCCTTTTTAGTGCACGTCCCACATTAAAAGCAAAGGCCACTTACGTTAAAAAAATAATGCCTTGATGCAAGCAAAAGAAAGAAAAAAAATGAAAAAGGCAAATTGGCAAAGCCTACATACCACATCCCATCAAAAGATGAAAAAACCTAGGGTTGCACTACCAACTTCATACGGAAAAGCAATGGCATAGCTATGTGTGTGGCCCACCCATTTAATATTGATCTCAAGCTTTTACGTGAAAGGAGATAGGCAAAAAGAAAAGAAACTCACGGAAACCACCCATTTACTAAACACAAAAACGTGATATGCATCAGGACAAAATAAAAGGCCAAAACCTAAGGAGAGAGAATATGACTTTATGTGAAAGAGAATAGAAAGGAAGAAAGAGAAAACTCACAGCTTGTGTTCACGTGAACGAGAATAGCAAGATGAAGAAAAATAAGTTAACCCGTGAACCCATGCACTCACACCCCTGCAACGTGAACCAACGTCCATGGACACTACACGTCACCAACGACGCCGCAGGCACGTCGCCAAGAGCGCTACCCTCAACACAGGCGGCTGCCATCTGCAACTGAACTAACTCTGCATAATAACACACATGGCCCGTGCACAAACCAACCAATTCTCCAAAACTGGAAAACACAAACCCCGTTGAACCAACATTCACGATTGCAGCACCACAAGCTTTCTCTCACTCCTCGTGAAACTACCACGAACCACGACTCCGGACCCAAACGCACAGCCACCACCATTCTCTAAGTCCATGCCAAGGTTCCACTCCAGCAGATGCAGCCACGTGAGGAAACTAGCAGCAACATAAACCTTAGCCTGATCCACTACACATGCTACAACTCACACAAATCGGAACCCAAAATACCCAGCCCATGAGACATATATATGAGGCCATGCTAAGTGAAGCCAACAACAAAACGTTGATACAATAGTAGGAAACTATGCAGAGAAATCTGCAATAGTAACGTGCCTCCATTATTCATTACCATAAACTCGTTGGGTTCTGTAAAAGAACCCTCAGCAGAAACACCACACCACCTCAAGTGCTAAGACGAGAAAGAGAAGGAAACAAATGAATTAATAATCGTAATAAATCCCTAAGCACGTGAAGGATTTTTCATAAATAATTCTCTGTTGTAGAGTGAATGAAAAAGAGAGGAAACCTACGAGAACCCTGTGGCAGTATCCATGTTTTGCTTGATGCATGTGTAGAAGACAAAAACAATTACGAAAGAGAATAACTCGTGAACCCTTGAAACCCTACACCCTGCAACGTGAAAACACTCACATGAAGTCAACAACTCCATGAAAAAAAAACTGTTGTAGCGTGATATATGGGAAATGGCATTCAATCCATCATAGAGCGCTTGTAACACGCACATAACACACCCCAAACTAGGCCAAGCATGAAACAACAATGGTATAGATTTATGCATCAGAAAATAAAGGACAACACCACCATACGCGAATGAGTCAAAACAGGTTCAAAACCATGCACTAATCAATATAGAATAAAGAGAAGAAATAAGGTAAAGCTTGTAACACCCCAATTTTGGGATATCATGGAACGTTAGAAAATTTTTGCGTTTAGCAGAAAAATGATTGTTATTGAAAATATACTAATAAAAACTTTTAATTTGATTTAAATTATGTAGTTCAAAACGTCACTTTGTCTAGAAAAAAAATATAAATAACAATTTTGAACAAAATAAAATTACATCTAAATTTTCTAACAATTGTTGAGATGTGTGAAAATGATCTTGGAAAGACTTTGACTAGGAAAGACAAGGTTTTTAAGTTTGTCCATCTATGATTCACCTCTTTTTTCCTGGGAGTCTAACTTTATGAACTCTTATTTGTTTTACTTTTAACGAACCAAAGGATTTTTAATGGAGTTATTATTTTTCAGGTACTTTTGGATTTCAAATTCTTTATGATGTTATTTTAAAAATTGAGGTTTTATGTTATTTAGTTAGCTTACCCTTGCATTGGTGGATATGATTTCCACCTACAATGATCGTCTTTTTATATGGGAGTAGATAATCGTACAAGTTTTGAGGAAGATGCATAACACTAGGGAGAGTTGTCATGTTAGGAGATGATTGTGCAGACTTTTATTTTTATGTTTTTCTTTTTCAATAATCGTAAAACAATAATTTTTTTATTGATATTTTCAATAAAACAAGAGTAAGGTTTTGTTTTTATTATTTGTTGATTATAGATTTTAGGAAGTGAAAAATTGGAATGTTACATGCTACTAATAATGTAACTTTACAAGAAAATAAATGAACTAGAAAGGTAAAGATGCAAGAAAAGAAAATGAAAGATAAAAACAAGAATTGATAAAAGAAATCAATTAAAGCGGTGACCCAAATTGCTACAATCTTCACTTGAGTTACCATTGTCTTGTTTGCGACATTCTCAGATTGTTTTTGTTGTAAATACGATTTATTACCCCCCATTCCTGATAGAGATCTCACATCAATTAGAGATAAAATATGTTTAAATTTTATAAGTGGTTCAAACCTTACCTTACAAGTCAAATTTGTAGGATTAAGTTAAGCTTAATGTCCACTTCTTAACATAGTATCAAAGTCATGGGTTAAAATCCTAATGAAATTTGTTGTTTGTTAGGCTTATCATAGAAATCGTTTATTTATATTTCCCATCCCTTGTGACAATTAAGCCAAAATAAATAAAAAATGAAAATGACATAATAATTAGAATAACTATCTAAATCTACCCATAGTTACATAAATTGTCTACTAAGCCAAAGTTTGCAACAATTACTTCTACTCAATGTCCCTTTTGATTTGTGTATTTCTATGTTAATTTAGTTTTATGCATGTCTCTTTCGATAAATTGAATTTTCTTTTTTGTCGATCATTCCCTGACTCCTAAATTGTCTCCCCTTAATTTGATCATTTCTTAATATTCTATGTAACCATTCCTTCATTCATCTTCCCTTAACTTCTTTATTTCCTTCCATTTTCTTAACTCATCTATTTTTCTCTTGATAGTCTAAACATTATCATTCTACTTATAAGATAATTTCCGATGCAAGAATTATCATATGAAGTATTAATTTACTTTTTTTTTTTTTTTAAGTTCCACATTGTCACATTATTTTTAATTCCTTCTTGCAACTTTTGTTTCAATGTAAAGATCTTATATGATTCACATTATAATAATTTTCTATTTACTTCTTCGTGAGAGAGATGCTTTTAAGACAAAAGGATACTATTTTATTTTTTTGGACATGATATTATTTAAGTGTTAAATTTTATTTTATATTAGAATGCTGGAAAAGGAAAATCTTGTATGAGTTGAATCTTTAACTTAAACCCATAGCTATATGTCTCGTTGTGGAATTGCAACTAAGATGCTTAAATTGGAAAAAGTAAACGTGGGTAACGAGTACACCAACTCAAGCACCTAGAAAAAGGATTATTATTTATAAAACTTGGAATCCAAAATTTTATACACTAGAAAAAGTGAAGTTTTTAAGTACTATTTTGTTATTAAAATATATATTTAGAGACTAATATGTACGCTTTTACATATTAAGGAATATGATTAGATTTTAAAAGATTAAATTGATTCTGATTTGTGGACATTTAAAATAAAATTTAAAAAAAAAATTAAAAAATTTAAAAAATTTAAAAATTTAAAAAATTTTAAAAAATACATATTAAAAAAATTCAAAAAATCACGAAGTAACAAGTGACAATTAGTGTCTATTATCATCAATGATTTAAATAATGTTAGGAAAAAAGGACCAAATTGAACAAAATTAACGAAAATTGGGACCTATTTAAACACACACAAAAATTATGATTGATTTGAGCATGGAACTAAACATTAACGAGTGGTCCGAGAATAGTCCAATCCAATAGCGGGTGGAATAATAGATCCTAAATAAACAACAAACTTCACTAGGATAGAGTGTAACCCTTGGCTATGATACTACTATGTTAAGAAGAGAATAACTCAGTCTTACAAAACAGTCTTATAAGATAAGATTTGCAATCACTTATATTTCATGAATTTGTCTTATCACTAGTTGACGTGATACTTCCAACAATATAAAATTAATTATTTGCATTTAAAATTAGAGGTGGTAAAACGGGTTGGGCCCAACGTCCCAGCCCGTCAGCCCGTGTTAAAAGGGACAGGTTGGATTGAAGATTTCAACCCGTCAGTCCGTTTTGGCCTGTCTTGTCCAGCCCGTCAACTTGACGGGTTAAAGTACGGGCCAACCTATCTTGGCTCGTTGGTCCGTTTTAAAAAGATTAATTTTTTATATTATATTTTTTAAATGTGTAAATATATAATAATATTGTAATTTAAATTATTAACACCTACAACTTAAGTTTCAATTATTAGTTATAATTGAATAATTTAATATGTAAATTTAATAATTATTTTAATTTATCTAATTAAAAACATTAACTAATCAATTAAAAATTTAAAAAATATTTTATTTGATTAAATATGTTTTTAATAATAATTTATATGTAAATATAAACAAATTTTAAAAATTAAAAAAATATAAACAAATTAAAAAAAATAAAAAAAAATAAAAAAAGTGGATAAGCCAACCCGATTCGACCTGTTAGCCCGTCCTATACGGGACAGGTTGTGATTGTTGTCCTGTTTCTGTTTGACGGGTTAGCCCGACCCGACCCATTTTTTATGGGTCATAGACGGGCCGGGCTGACCCGTTTTTGTCACCCCTATTTAAAATATCCAAATATTTTAACTATTTCTTGAGAGATAACTTTGTTAGATGGAAAGAAAAGAATTCAAGCACTAATTTTAACAATATATTCCAAGAGTAAAATATGTTCATTAGTTACGGTCGAAAATTATCTTAGTTAATTCGCTTTGTTTCTTAACAAGATTTCCACCATTAAACCTTGGTAATGATGATATAAAACTCTTTCATGTTATAATTACATTCTAGTTAAATCTATATGATAATACATGTCCTTAGAGTAAAAATATAACTTTCATTAAATATGTATTATAGGCCTTTAAGTAAATATTCATATTTAAGTGTTTGATTAAATGACTTGATGACAAAGACACAATTAAAGTTTGTCAAAAAGAAAAGTTGCACTTCATTTTCTTTAAACAATGATGCAAGGAAATGTACTACATGACCCACCTATAGGAGTATACTTTGTCACTCTTACATTGTGCACAAAACTTAGCCCCATAAAATAAATGGCAACAAAATCAAATCTTAACGAAGTCCAATAGTTCAAAATAGCTTCTTAAACAAGGAAAGAATAGGGGTAATTCAAAGATTATAAATATAATATTTACACAATCTCATCTTTCACTTTTCCAAGTGCTTAAAGTTGTTGTTTCCTTTGGCTTTAGTACTTTTTGTTTGTGCTTTGTGATGTGTGCATGTGACAGCACCCACTTGCAGACTTAACTAAAGAGATGATTGCTTAGTGACCAAGGCGAAAAGGGAAGATAAATTTTGAGATGATCAGAAGTTGAAGCTTCCTCCGAAAACGAACATTGCATATGGGAAATGGCTAAAGGCTTTCACTATAGTTGAACGTATCCCTTGCAAAACCATGCCACTGAACCGTGGCCAAAGCCAAACCACAAGGTGGTATCAGCTATGCTTTGTTCCCACTAGTTCAGATAGTTCAGATGACTCGGACGTAGAATCTGTAGTCATTTCTCCAAGTACTCCAACTACAACTAGTAGCACATGGCAAGAACTTTTTCCTCCTCCTCCTCCACCACCACCACCACCACCAAATCCTGAACCTCAAATTGATTGGCGTTTTCCACCACCACCACCTCCGCTACCAGATTTTGTACGGCCACTGCGGCTGCAACAACAGCATCAGCATCAGCCTGAACTCAGTGGGGCTTGGGCTATTTTTGACTTAGAAGTACAGCAAGATAGGCCTCAATCTCACAGTATAAGTCATGTGTTTGAAGGTGATAAAAGTGGGTGCTCAACGATTGCCATGAATGGCCTTAGCAGGGTAAGAGTATCAGAGATAGATAAACTCTTTCGATGTCCCATTTGCATGGATGAGTTTAAAGTGTGTGATCAAGCATACCGGTTACCCTGCACCCACACCTATTGTTCTGAATGCATTCTTCGTTGGCTTAACAGCAGCAAAACATGTCCAGTTTGCAGGCTTCAATTGAGTGGTTATAGTTTTGATAGGACAGATGATAGTAATAATAATAATAATAATTTGAACTCGCAAGTTGAATTTCTATCACCATTGCCGCCGCCGCCGCCACCACCACCACCATCAATAATATACAATGATTCTCCTCAGCGCTCGGAGTATTTCTTAGAATCTTCTCTCTACGTTACAGCAGGTGTAGAGAACAGCGCAAGTGGTAACTCAGATGAAGCTGATTATGATAGTGCATGTGATGAGCTTGGTGATTCTCAAGAAGATGGTGCTTCTCATACTGCTTCTGATACTCCAATTTAACCGTCAGTGTAGTCAGTTTATGACTGTAAAGAACTTCTGATTGTCCTTTATTCTCGTGATTTCTATGGCCAAATAATTTGGAAATGTATTGCTTTCAATTATCTTGTAACTTCAGCTAAATTTAGATCTAATTGATTTTCTGGTGAGCTTAACATAATCGTATGTGACTATCCGTATCGAATCAAGAAATTGAAAAACATCTTATGTGAGATAATTATTGGATAATGATGAATGCATGTTTTACTGGAAACAGAGAGAAAAGATATTTTATCAAACAAGTTGTAACAAATATCTCTGCAGTGCCTTACATTTTCTTGAATGAATGTTCAACACTATATATGGTAGAATCATAGAATGAAATATTGAACATGTAGTGTTGATGTTGTGATCTTCATAAGCATCTGGGTTCCAGCATGAAACCCTTATGTGCAAGACGTTTTCTTAAATATAATCTGCTGTATGGATCATCTAGAGATCAGAGGCAGAGTTTTCCATATGACAGGCTTATTATTAATGATGTAGTGTAAATGATTGAATGGTAACCGCAGCGAATTAATGATGTTGGTAGAACTAGGAATAAAACTATTCCAAGAACTACAAAATTATAGGGATTACAACGAATAAATAGAATCTGTAGAATGTACTAAATTGTAGAATGTATTAAATTGAGGAATGATATTGCAGTATCATTATTCAAAATTCACGTGCTTCCATTCTGTTTAGAGTTTACTTATGAAAGAAACTAAACAATTTTCTGAATATACCTAGAATTTATTTATATATGGATAACACTCTCGGTACAATATAATTTCCAATATTCATCAACAAGAACAGAGAAATGAAGGTTTCATCGTTAGTGGCTAACTGCCTCCGTACCGGAGAGAGAATAAATTCAGAAGAGTTTCAAGATGCCAGAGAAAGAGAGTGAGAATTTCTGAGTTGTAAGAGAATTATCAAAATTTGCCTAAATCCCAAAATCCTTTAGCCTGGTATTTGATATGTTCTTTTTGTTGCTTCTCCTTGGCTCCATAATTTGTGGATTAGTAGCCACCTGTCCATTATGTGTTATTAACTTGGCCTTTGTCTTATTGTGCAGTATATTTTCCACATGATCAATATCATTTTTCTTTCTTACATTTCTCTCTTCTAAGAAACAACCTTGTCCTCAAGGTTGAAGTTCATATATGTCTGCATCCTCCGAAGTGAGAAACAAACTTGGGCCCTCCCCCAATTACACTTGTAATTAAGGTTATCGAGAGTTTATGTAAACTTGTAAGAGATTAATAAACTCAAATTGTAAACTCGTAAGACTTTACTTCACATGAAAAAAAAAATATATAATTTATATAAATAACATCTTAATTTAAATAAGTCCATAAAATTATATAACTTAAAAGTACTTCAAATAAATAAGTTCATACAAATTCAAATGTGAAATGTCTATGTCTAATCCTCTTATCCTCTAATGATATCATTATCTCCATCATCATCTTCATCCAACTCTTCCCTTGATGAAACATGTGCATCATCAACATCAAAAGTTATGTTATCAAGATCAAGAGTATTTAGAATTGGATATGTTGTTGGTCCATCTAAGGAAACATTTTGAACATCAATTTCACCTTCAACTTGCTCAATCTCAACAACATCATCTGCCTCTTTAGTTATCCATTCATCATTTGATTGAATTTCATCAAATGGTAGAGCAACAATTTCTCGAATTTGTGTACTTTTGAACTTCAAGTTATACATCACATAAACTAAATCATTCATCTTTTTTTTATGCAAACGATTTCTTCTCTTTGTATGAACCTAAAATGAATTATTAAATTTTAGTACATAAAAACCAAATAAAGAAAATTAGAAGGAAATTAGTAGATATAAATAATTTACCATTTCAAATGAGCTCCAATTACGCTATCCTAAAGAACTACAAGTCAAGCCTAGAATTCTAATAGCAAATCTCTTCAACTCTAGGAGTTCCATCCCCAAACATCTCTCACCATTCACTAGGATTTAATACCTTCCTGCATTCCTTTGCATCTTCCATTCCAAAAAGTCCTCTAACAAAATGAAATTCAACAATTTGCAAATTAATTTTTGGTTTAATTATGTGGATAGTACCCATTTTTGTAGGAGTATGTCAATTTGGTACCCGCAGAAAAAAAGTGTCAATTGCGTCTCCACTTTTGAAAAAAGTGCATCAATTAGGTCCCTTTCAGAAAAAAATAATAATTAACGCTGTTAACGGCACGCCATGTGTCACTCTCTGTTTTTTTTTTATTTTTTTAAAATTTTTAAAATTTCTTTTAATTTTTTTTTTTGGAAAATTTTTTTGTTGCCACGTGTCAAGTCCCTATTGTGACACGTGGCAAGATAATGTCACGTGTGACAAATGTCTGCTTTCAATTTAATATTCATATATATTTCATTGTTTCAATTTAGTCACCACTTTTGTGTCTTTGGTTCAATTTTGTTCTAATTTTTTTTAATAATTGAAGTATAATTTTTAATTCATTTTTTTATAAATTAAAACTAATTAAGTATAAATATTTTTACAAAAGTAAGTACTTATATTTATATTAAAATTTAGTGGTCAAAAGTGGGGACGCGATTGACATTTTTTTTCCACGGATACCAAATTGACACACTTATACCAAAATGGGTACCATCCGAATAATTAAACCTTAATTTTTCTTCTTTTTGCCAAATCTGGTACCAATCTTCTCATGCATATATACAAACCTTCTTTCACCTCTCCACCATCATCACATCTAAAGTTAGGTTCATAATGGAGGTGGGGGTTCAGAAAATAGGTAACTACATGCAAAGGCCTATGAAGTTGACTACCCCATCGAGCATCAATTATTCTCCAAACCTCCTCATAACTACATTCAATACCAAACTAATTTTAGATATAAGTAATTAAACTTTGAATGAGTAAAAGTTTGAAATTTTATCTCTTCTTAATATTGTTAAAATTAGACCTAATCTTCTCTTGTGCATAGTCCATCTCTTCATAAATGAAACCCATTACGGGTTTTACATCTGAGTCCACCAATCTTAAGACCACCATAAGAGGAGTAGTAGCCTTCAAGCATGTAGAGACATTATTCCAAAACTGGTTGTCGAATACCACACGTTCTACTCTTTTTCTATCTTGTGAAGTTGCAAACTTAGTATCCTTCCACTCCTTAAAGCTAAACATGGTCAACCAAGAGTCAAATATATCGTGGCAAATCTAGTCACACCCAGTCTTATCAAGTCTCTACCTTTAGTAAACCTTTTCAACAAGGAAATTAACATTGTTCTTCCATAAATGTAAGTGGTAATCTTTCTTCCCTTCTTGATTGTCAATTCATGGACCTTCAAATTCTTTTCAAAATCTTCAAAGATCAAATCAATACAGTGTGCAGCACATGGAGTCCAATACAATTGTTCTCTTTTTTGCATCAACAAATCTCTAGCTACCTTGAAATTTGCAACATTATCAGTAACAACATGAACAACATTTTCTTCTCCAACAAACTCAACAACGTCATCTAACATCTTGAATACTTTATCAGCTATTTTTTAAATGTCTGGGGTGTCAAGTGAATAAAGAAAAATCGTCCCTTTAGGACTATTCACCAATAAGTTGCATATATAACGTCTTTTTTTCCCGTCCAACAATAAGACATAATGGTACAACCAATTCTCTTCCACTCCTCCTTGTATTCTTCAAGCATTAAATTTGTTTTGCTCACACCTTGTTTCAAGAGCTTCTCTCTGATATCATGATAAGATGGTGGTTTGTAGCCAACTCCATATTTACCAATTGTAACATCCCGACCGGATATTATGGGTTTAAAATATAATATAAAATAAGAATATAAAATCACATTTATTATAAATCCATTTCCCAAAAACGTGGGAATTTCAAAGAATTTATTTCATAATAAATATAACCCTAAGTTCAAATCTTCTCAAAATTTAATAAAATACCAAAACAGTCTCATAATAGATTACATCTTTATTCCAAAACCATAAATGATAAAACTCTATAAAACTGTTACCATGAGTTTTCCTCGCTCCGCTGCTAAGCCTCACCAGATCCACCTGCAACATCATCTGCTCCCGTGTACCGCGTACACGATAATCACCAAACACAAGCAGATAGGGTGAGCTAACAAAATAAACATATATATATATGGCACAAATATACCAATCACACAATCACACCAAAGGAATTCCATCCTTTGATATCACATCACATGGCCACCACCATGTTATTCGTGTTCTACATCTTCTAGTGAGTACCTCAAGGTGTCTTGCTGTCATACCTATCGGCCACAACCGGTAGAGCACGTGCGCGAAACATGCTACGAATCATACACCGTAACGCCAGGTGGAGTTCCCATATACGAACATAATTCGTAACGTCCCAAGACTACCAAACTCGTCAGTCAACTACTAAGGAGGGTAATCTATCTGGACCCATCCGTACTGGCCACAACCAGCACACTCACACCGGCAACACTCGCCAACCCGAGCTCAACTCAAGGGTTCCTCATGTTCATCCACCATCCCGAGCTCAACTCGAGGGATGCCATTTCGAGCTCAACTCGAGGAATGCCATGTGCTTATCCCCTATCCCGAGCTCAACTCAAGGGATACATTCCGAGCTCAACTCAAGGAACACCAACAAGCCGACCTTTAAGATATCTTAGAAGCCTTATTGATCACGCACATCATAGCAAGCATAACACCAATCTGCTGCAGCAAAATCCCCTGGCGGGGGACACAACCACCAGGTGCTGCCGCTTCCAGATTGCCTGGTGTGGGACACGTACTATTAGGCGCTATGCGCCTTAGTCTTCACTACCACTGCAACTATCGCCTAGCGGGACTTCCTTTACCGCCAAGCGCCACGCGTCTTAGTATTCACTGAACTACAAACTCCACCTGGCGCACCCCTCCTTACTGCCAAGCGCTACACCAGTACTTTCACATTACTGGTTTAAGTTCAGGTTCAAGCTCACTTCACCCAGGTTTCTCTCATTTGCTCTCATTCTAGAGTACCCCTAATGAAAAGCATTGTCATCTATAATGTTACAGGAATTATAGCATCTCACATGTGCATTCATCCCCTAGTCGTATAGACCATCCCAAGCATGCTCAAACAAAAGATAAGCAGCGACACTCTAACAATTTTAAGCACATGATTATGCACCGATGCAATTTAATATTGACACCTATGCCTTCACCAAACCAATTCTCCACATGTGATTAACCCAAAGGAGCATTCAAATTGATAGAGACTTACCACATAACCTAATCATGCTTCTTTAGAAGTTACTTGAACTTATCCAGAGCTTGTTCATGTATTTTACAGACTCCAAAATCAGCAATATTAAACAATGTATATCTCTAGCTACTGACCTCCAAATCCAATCTCCACCGTTCAAAGTGAAGAACCACATGTTATGGACCACTTGTCAAATCTCTCCTAAATCGGACAGTTAACGAATCGAGAAATACAGTTTTACAAAAACTGCGCAAACCAGAAAAATGGTGGTGCCTAGCGCCGAGAAGTGAGGATGTGGCGCCTGGCGGGACTGACCTAGCGTCGGGCGGTTCCTATTCCGCGAAAAATACAAAAAACAACATTTTTTGTGAATCAGAGCACCACACATCACTGATATGGCACTTGGCGGCCAATTGGGTGCCGCCAGGCGGTTCCTGCAGTTCCAGGAACCCAAAAATCCCACTCGCACTTTTGAACCTCAACCACTCTTACTGTCACGTCGCCTAGCGGTACACAGCTCACCGCCAGGTGGATTATAGCTTTCTGGAATTTCCAGAACTCCTTCCTGCACTACGCGAACTAAATTCCTAAATTCCCAAGTTGTCCAGAAACGCGTTCCTTCGTCAACTACCCTATTTCAATTGACTAGCCTTCATTTTATGCCATTGATAATCAAGTTAAATCTTAAATCCACATTGAATCATTGTAATTCGCACATTATTTACCATTGTCACGAAATTCCCAATTTCCCAATCCCTAACCATTTTCCTGTGATTTCTTCCCAATTTAATTTTCCCAATACATGTGATCTCGTCAACATATGACATTAAATCATTCACAAACAGTTAGGACTAGATTTCCTTCTAATCATAATCCGTCCAGAACAAGAAAAACATAAAAATCAAGGTAAATCCACTTGCGTTGCCTGGCAGCCAAGGGTGTGTCGCCAGGCAGTCCCTCTACAGGAACCCCAAAACCCGAACAAAATGAAGTGTTGCCTGGTGGTGATTCATCACCCGCCAGGCGGTTTCTGGAAAAATTCCAGAAACACAGAATCACACAAAATAACCAGAATAAGGACATCCAATTCATCATATATTGCATATCATTAACAAAACGAATACAAAAATAGCGGAGCTGGCAAAAGAATAAAGTTTAATTTGGGTTCACCAAGGTTTGAACCCCTCACCAACAATTGCAAAGTCAATACCAAACCATCATGCCAATTTATATTTCATGATGATTAATATAATTTTATGATTATATTATCACTCAACATCCTCTAGCATATTATTAAAAACAATAATAATTAAATAACACACAAGCAACATACATAGGACTTGAACCCAAGTCCTCTCACACATTTAAGTACTCTCAACCACTCAACCACTTGAGCTAGTAATTTTCCACATTATAGCTTTCTGCATTAAATTCCTTAAAGGCTCCTACTACCCGCATTTATTAAATAATTATTTAATTAATTATTTAAATTCCTCGGGTCTTACACCAATCATTTCACACCTCTTTGCAAATGTTGAATTTCTAATCACATTGAAAGGAATGGCACTGGTGTAAAAGACTTCAGCCACTTGATCATCAACCTTTTCTTTCAAATCCTTTTTCCATTATTTGATTTATAGTTGCTTGGACTCCCCCTTTACTAGTATTGGCAATTGTTTGTTTTCCTTTAAAGCCAAACAGCCTAAGTCCTCCTTCAACACTCTCAGTTACTACATCTTCTTCATCAATGATATTTAACTTTCTTGTCTTTGATGCATCATGCTTAGCTTATACAACTATCTTTATCATCAAATTTTTAATTTCTTCCGAAAAAAATGCACAAGGTTCAGAATTCTCCCTAGTTCCAACAAGATGATGTTTGAATCTAAATATCCCTCCACTCACAATCTTTGAACAATAGTTACATTTAACTTTTCTACTATTTTCATTAACATAAAATCCATGTTTCCATCGAATATCATATCGATTTCTAGGAGCATTTTTACTTCTCTCTTAATAGATGAGGATGCACTTGATTAGAATCCATTGAATTTGATGCATTTCCAAACATAGTGATATCCTTTTCACTACAATTTTTTAAAACAAAATTACAGGTACTTAAATAAATCTGTATTTAAAAAAGAAAGTAAAGTAACTATAAAATAAACTAAACCTAGCGTTAGAAAAAATAGGCGAGGATGTGATATTAAGAGGGAGAGAACGATCTGCGAAGAATGCAACCACTGTTATGACGGCGAGGCAAGGCGACGACGACGGCGAGGCGAGGTTGGATAGAAGCAGACCAATGTGAGCGTAGTGGTGGCAATAGAACGAGATGCAAACACGAATGCAGTGGCCAACAGAAGGAGACATGACGGTGAAAGTGGCAGCCAATAGCTCCAAACGCGACGGCGAGTGCGGCGGCCAACAACTCTAGACGCGAGAGGTTCAACAGCAAAAACATGACTGAACGAAATCAAAATCGAAGAACCCTAAATCGCAAAAAAAAAAAATAGGTCAGTTCCCCCCACCCCCCCCCAACTCGCTCACATGCTGGAAATTCGCGATTTTGCACGAGTTTAATGATCCCACTTCCGATTCCACCAATTTTACTTCAAAAACGAGTTTGCTTCTTAGTTAACTCGAAAGCCAGGTCTATGATCGTAAACTCGTACGTTAACTCGTGAGTTTGATAACCATATTTGTAATTGTTTTAGTTCGTTTCCTCTTGACAAATATGATTGTACTATAAATCACTATAACAGAAGATAAATTTGGGCCACATTCAGCAGTTTGTAGTGGTAATGACAAGTAATTTCGGTTTTGTATCCCCTCAAGAACCTATTCAGTAAAGACATGTGGAAAACATTATGAATCTTTGCCTTTGATGGCAATTCCAATTTATATGCCACAAGACTAAGCTACTGAGTGATATTGAAGGGTCGAAAGTATCTGAGACTAATTTTCTGATGTTTCTGCAATGCCATAGAATGTTGTTGATAGATAGGGTTGAAGCTTGACTAATACTAATTCTCCATCCTTGAACTCTACATTTCTTCTATTTTTATCAGCATTACGTTTCATGAATTGTTGTGACTTAGTCATATTGGCCTTCAATTGATCAAGTCGTTGATCTCTCTCAAGCAATATGGCTTGCAATAACACTTCATCATTATCAAAGATTTCATATGTAATGAATGAAGAAGGATATTTACCAACGTAAACTTAGTTGGATGGTGGTTGTATAATTGCATGAAAACAAAACCCTAATGGGTCTATTCAAAACATATAACAAACTAAAGACAAGAGAGAGAGGAGGTGGTCACATTAGACCTCCTCTTTAAAACCCTAGCTGACCATGGGATTGGGCCCATTTTGGCCTACAAAAACTAATATAAAGAAACCATAAAAATTAATCTAAAAAGTTGATATGCTAACGATGTGGCAGGTTGACATGACACTAATCTTTTCGGTCCAAGATTAATGCCCAAGTCCAAAATTGCATCATAACAAAACCTCAAAATAATTAATAAACAAAAATTAGACCAAATGAATTCAAATTAATTAAAATCTGAATTATTGGCTCAATAAATCCTAATTAATGAAAATGCACTAACAAAAGATAATTAGGCACAAATAAACAATTAAGATCAATATTAAAAGCTAAGAAAATAGAAGAAAATAATGTTCTGTCACTATTAATCTGGTTGAGTTAGCTATAACGAAAAAAGCCATAGTAACTACATCTATAGTGAAAAACCTTTTCATATGATTTAATTAAGCATGTAGTGGTACCACTATCTCCTCTCCCTTAAGAGTGATAAATTTCCTTTCTTGCAAAAATTGAATCAACAAGGCATCATAATCGGCTATGTGAGTTTTAAGGATTTTAATCCTTTGACACCTATGCATTTAGTACATCTCCCTACTTCCTTTGATTTTTGTTCATAAGGAAAGGGTTTCTAACTCTAAATTTGCCAAGGATCAATATGAAAAGATTAAACAACAAATACAACACCAAATAAGGGAGATACGCTAAGTATAATAATAAGGGGAAAAGAGGTGTCATCTTTAATAGGGGATCTAGTTTGGCTTCATTTAAGAAAAGAAATGTTTCATAAGAAAAGGAAGTCCAAACTTCACCCTCATGGAGATGGTCATTTCCAAATCCTAAGGAAGGTCAACAACAATGCATATCAATTGGGCCTTCTTGAGGAATATGGAGTGCATACTGCCTTCAATGTGACTGATTTAATTCCTTTTGTAGATGGGTATGAAGAAGATAACAACCCTCCAATTTTAAGGATAAATCATCTTCAAGAGGGAGGAGATGATGACTTGGGCTCAACCATAGGCCCTGTAACATCCCAACCGGATATTACAAGTTTAAACAATAAAATAAAAATAAGAAAATAAAATCACATTGATTATAAATCCATTTCCCAAAAACGCAGGAAATTTCAAATAATTTATTTCATAACAAAAATAACTCTAAGTTCAAATCTTCTCAAAATTCAATAAAATACCAAAATAGTCTCATAATAGATTACATCTTTATTCCAAAACCATAAATGATAAAAACTCAATAAAATTGTTCCCATGAGTTTTTCCCTGCTCCGCTGCTAAGCCTCACCAGATCCACCTGCAACATCATCTGCTCCTGTGTACCGCGTACACGATCATCGCCAAACACAAGCAGATAGGGTGAGCTAACAAAATAAACATATATATATATATATAT
>Ga0214543_1008170_pt1 | contig 17354 bp, 17 predicted proteins | sample CNSS2metaG_FD_160094 | JGI IMG/M metagenome (GOLD analysis project Ga0214543, IMG submission 160094) | Root nodule microbial communities from cowpea collected in UCLA plant growth center, Los Angeles, California, USA - CNSS2 | ecosystem: Host-associated > Plants > Roots > Nodule | place: USA... | reverse complement strand
GGATGGGGATGGGTCAAAAGTTGTATACCCGTTGGGTTTGGGGATGGGGATGGGGATGAATTTTTATTATGGGGATGGGGATGGGATCATGATACCCGTACCCGCCCCGCCCCGTTGCCATCCCTAGGTGGGATCAGCTCATTTAAGCCTATGATAAGTTCCCAAGTGCTAAAACTTTTCAAAGTTAAAATCATTCTTTTAAGTGCTTGTTAGTGAGAGTCTTAACTTTTTAGGACAATTTTAGTGTAGATTAGGTAGATAATCTTTTACTTTAATTTCCTTTTAATTGATAATTTTTGGGAGTAGTTTAGTGATAGTCTAGAACATATTAGTATTGTCTTCAACTTTCTTAATTTTATGGCTCTAGTTTAGACTTTATTGATAGAGTAAGATTTTTCATTAGTTCTCTTGTCTTTGTATTAGCTTTACTCTGCATTATTTGTCTAGTCTTAGTTTAATTCTAGCATAGTTTATAATAGTTTAATTAGTTTGATTTGCTATTTTTAAAGTAGGATTTTATCGAATAGTTACTGCTAAATAGGTTTTTAATTTCTTTTTATTCCTTCATATTTGAGACTCTTATTTCTTTAGTTCTAGACATCATGTTTTCCTTAATGTAAATAGTTCACATGACCTTTTTAGTTCATTAACAAATAATGCAGGAGTACATAAACTATTCCTTTTCATGAAAATTCCTTCTAATAATCTTTGACAAGTTTCCATGTGCAAATAAGGTGAGAAAAGGTGACTTGTCTTTGGTGGTGAACATGATAGTTAAGTTGAGAGGAAATTCACCTGCACTTGCTAAAGAGGCAACTGTAGTAAAACTTACTCCCAGCTATCACATTCTAATTCGAAGTTGAATTGAAGAAAAATCTGGTTAGACCGCTAAATTCGTTATTTTTTTTATGTTTCACTTGTTCTTCATCTTCTTGCTATTTTCATGCATTTTAGCTATGAGTTTGTGTTGTCTCTAGGCTTTGCATAGTTCCACAAGTCTCCATAACTCAATTCGAACAAGTTCGAAGTAGGTCGAAGTAGGAATTAGAAAATTTTAGTTTGGTTATTAATTATGTTAGTTAGGGTTCTTAGTGTGGGAACTTTCGTTTTCTCTCTTTAATTGATAAATCCACATCTTTTTTCTCAATTACTGTTTTTTAGTCATTTTCATCATCAATTCCACGAAATTAACCGCATACACGCAAGAATCATCATTCGCACGTGCATTCATGAATATTCTAGCTCACTGCAAATATTTTTTTAAATTATCGATGAAATTTTACTAATAAATTTATTTTTCTCGATAAATTTAAATTATTGACGAATTTTAATATTTTAATTATTGACAAATTTATCCATCGATAAAAAGAACGGGTAAAATTCTGTCCAAATCTTGCGTTCAATGTCTTAAAAATTAAGAATGTGCATCAAAAGAAGAGGTGAGGTAGTGACACTACAACGACGTAGTGGTTGTGTAGTAGAGGTGCAGTAGTGGTGCAACGAATACACAATAATGGCTCGACGGAGGTGGTTAAAGATAGAGAAATTTGAAAGAAAGAAGAAGGAGTGAAAGAAGGAGGTGGAAATGGAGAAGGAAGATGAAGAAAAGGAAGAACCAAGGATGGTAGCGATGGTGACAACGACGATGGAGTAAGAGGTGTAGTGGAGGAGGTTTTGGAAGAAGAAAAATTGAAAAGATAAAAGGAAAATGAGGTGGAAGGAGGAAGAAGATAAACTGGTTCACGCTATTTACCAACAAATTTTTTCCTCAGAATTTGTTCGTTGGTAAAATTTACAAACATGTGTTTACCGACGAATTTTTGACCGTTAGTAATCAGTGAGTAATTTTGATTTACCCACAGATTTTAAACATTAGCAATTGATTTTAGTTGTCGATAATATCAATTTTTCTTGTAGTGTTTGCTTCATTTTTCTACACTTTAGTTCGATTTTTATGATTTACATAGTTTCCCATAGTTTTAATCATAGGTTGTAGTTGCATTTAGGACTACTAATAGTTTTGTAGCTCTACATTACGAAATTCCACACATGCTCATACATTTCATCAAACACCTTTATCACATTAGGAGTGGAAAGGCCCAACCTATCATTGGCCGGTCAAAAACGGGTCGGACCGGGCTGACTCGTGAAATAAAAATGGGCTACTAGGATAACCCATCCCACAGAAGATTGATTGGTGGTTCGGGCCAGGCTAGACGTAACTTCTAAATTCTCTATACTAACTTGGTTTGATATATATTATGTTTTTGTTTTACGTGTTGGTTATTTGATTTGTTTTTATTGTTTTGATGACTTGATCACTCATCTTACTTCATCAACACTAGATAGCAATGACAATTAGTCCAGCGTTTATATCCAATCAAATCTTCTTATGCTTGGCATATACCAGACATGAATATGCGACTTTCGTTGGTTTAAAGACTCATGTTGTTAATGCAAGGGTTCCTCCACCTGGAAGGGATCATCCTGTGTTTGACACCCTTAAGTTCTATACTACAGACATGAGGTTTGAATTGCAATTAAGAGTACCAAAAGTCGAGACATGTTGATCAAAGCCGAAGGCTAAGACGAGTCACATGGGCCATAGATTGAGATGAATCAATCGAGTTGAAAGTTGAGACTAGTTTGCGAAGGACAAAGCTAAAGCTAATTTGGCATAGGCTGAAGCTCAAAAAGAGTTGGCATAGGTTAAAGGTCAAATTGATTATAGGTAGGCTGAAGGTCAAGCCAATTTAGGCCGAAGATCAAGACGGGTCGTCCCAGATCGAAGGTTGAGCTAAATCAACTCGGGTTAGAATATAAAGTTGAGTTATCTAAATATTTTAAAAATAGTATTTTACCTTAAAAGAGAAATTAAAATCTAAGATATTTCAATTACTTCATCCAAATAAATTATTTGAGAAATGAGGATAACTAAATTGTAATTAATTAAGATACCATATATTTTTATTTCATGGAATTGTTAGAAATCATTATCTATTTTTGATACATTAATCATTTTCTATATAACACTTAATAATAAGAGTAAATAATAGTGTTGTTCTCAAACTCAATCAATCCATGATGATTAAGTCGATCCAGGCTAACTTAGCTTGACTTTAAGCTTAGACCAACTCATCTCGAGTCATCTTGATCGTAGGATCGAGATAAGTCATCTAGACCTTCAACTTAGCTTACTCAACATGGCCTTTGACCTAGATCGAATTGTCTCGACCTTCATTCCAAGGCTAGTCATCACGACCTAAGACCCGAGCCGACTCGTCTCAACCTGGAGTATAGGCCGACTCATCAGAACCTTTGGTCTCGGCCGACTCCTCACGACCTTCGACCCTATGAACACATTTCAACCTTCGGCCCGAACAGACTCATCTTGGACTGAATTAGCTTGACCTTTGACCCAAATCGAATCAACACAACCTTCAGCCCAAGCCGAAAAGACAAAAGACCTTTGGTTCGGGTTGAATCGGCTCGACCTTTGGTTCGGGTTGAATCGGCTCGACCTTTGGCTCGGTCCAAATCAGTTCAACCTTCAGCCTAGGCCGAATAAACTCAACCCTTGGTCTCGGGCCAAAAGAGCATGACCTTTGGCCTAGGCCGAACGACACGACCTTTGGCACATGTCAAAACAACACGACCTTCGATTCGAGCTGAATTAGCTCAACCTTCGACTTGGACAAGCTCATCTCAACCTTTGCCTCAGGCCAAGTTGGCTCAACCTTCGGAGCAAGTTGAATTAACTCAACCTTTTGGCCAAAACGATACGACTTTTGAACCAAGCTGAATTGACTTGATCTTCAGCCTTAACTAAATAAGCTTGACCCACGACCCTAGCAAATTGGTTGACCTCTGATCGGGTTGAATCAGCTTGACCTTTGGCTCCAAGTCGAATCGGCTCAACCTTCAACATAGGCTGATTCATCTCGACTTTCGATCCAAGCTAACTCGTCTCGATCATCTCGGGCTGACTGTTCTTGATGTTCAGTCTCATCAACCCAACAAGACCTACGACTTGGACCAACTTAGCAAAATCTTAAACCCAAGCTTACTCAACTTGTCCTTTGATCTTGACCAACTCGTCTTGATCTTCAATCCAAATTGACTCGACTAAGCCTTTAGTTTAAGTCCGTCCAATTTGACCTTCGTGAGTGGAGTAAGAGAAGTGAAAAGGAATGACATTTTTTTTAGTATTCGAAATTCTCCTATTTTATTCGTTTGAAATACCTTCTAAATTTTTTTAAATTTCAAACCTTTTTATAGTTAATTTATCTGAACAAATATAAACCTTCTAAATTGACATATTTTAATTTCAAAGTTTCATGAAAATAAGTTAAATAATGAGAAATAAATACATTTGTTGCTTACCGGGAGCTTCAAAACGAGTTAGAAACTTACCTTGGAGGAATGGCGGTACTACAATTGCCGGAGAAAAACCGAGAAGTGGTCGCAGGTGGCCGGAGGTGGTCGACGGTGGTCGGAGGGTGTGGTGGCAGTGGGTGTAGTGGAGAGAGAGAGAGCGCACGAGAGAGAGACCACGCGAGAGAGAGACGCGAAATGGAGGGGGCTCGCTCGCGTGGTGGTTGCACTGGCCAGAGGTGGTCGTAGGTGGCCGGAGGTGGTCGACAGTGGCTGGAGGGTGTGGTGGCAGTGGGTGCAACGGAGAGAGAGAGAGAGAGAGAGCGCGCGATAGAGAGAGAGCATGCGAGAGAGAGAGCGACAGAGAGAGATGCGAAATGGAGGGCGCTCGCTCGCGTGGTGGTTGCACTGGCCGGAGGAGGTCGACGTGGGCCAGAGGGTGGGTGGCAGTGGGTGCAGCGGAGAGAGAGAGAGTGGAAGGAGTTGCAGAGGCGCTGACATGGGGAAGAAGAAGGGTTCGCGAATTTTGAACCCTAAATAAACCCTATGGCTTCGGTTGTTAGAGGAACCGAAGCCATTGACCCCCTTTTGGCACCGGGTCTCCTTGGACCAAGGCCAAACAGCTAACGTCCAGCCACTTTTTGGCTTCGGGTCTTACTGGATCGAGGCCTATACCCCTGTTTGGCACCTGTTTGGCACCGGTTTTGAGCGAATCGGGGCCTATACCCCTCTTTGGCTTCAGGTATTTGGAGAACTGAGGCCTAAAACTTGGCTCTAATTGCAAAAATGTCACCGCGCCATTATATGCTTCGGTTCCTGGCCAACCAAGACGTATAAGACAAGGTAAAATGGAAATTGTGCACTAGTGTGCATGTCACATAAATAATAAATAGACACCAAAATACATGACACTAAGAAAGAATAAAAAAATAATTTATATAAATATATATATGTATTATGATGTGATGGGGAAAAAAAATATAAGAATAAAGAATATGAATAAATCATTACACATAAATGATGACAGTTGAGGAAAATTATAGTTCGGCCCTCCCTTTGAACAAATTTTTCAACTGTAACACCATGATGATCAATGTTCTCACGATCCTTTTCACAGCCAACAAAATCCTATCACAAACTTTCACATAAATAAATGATCAAACTGTCAAAAACACAAGCCGCAAAAGAAAAGAATAAATCAAAAGGAGACAAGAGAGAAAAATTAAAACTCCTGGGTGAACGAACTTTCACTCTTCAACCTCAAAAACAGTGTCGTTATCTGAACTACTCACACTGTGAACCGCAAAAGTCTTGAAATCAAACCTCTTATATATAGTGTTTCTACTAAACCAGTATCAACCAATATAAACCAATCTAAGGCTTTGAAAAACGGTTCATCACTACGATTTAGACAGCAAGAAAACAAGTGTTCTGAGATATATCAGCAGCTTCTTATGTCTGCAATTTTCTCACAATATCATAGATCAAGAATCAGAACAAAATCATAACCGATTGAAATTGAAAACCTTGAACCAAATCAACCCCACCATTGATGCACAGCCACACCTTCATCTCTCAATTTCCCATACAGAGCCAAACACTCCCAATAGGCCCTTCTGTTCTTCCTCTTGGCACTCCCTTGCTGTGGCTTGCACTCCAAGAAAAGCTCATCCACCAACCTTATGGCCTTACTCCACATCATCTCCTCCACCACCTCAGCCTCAGCTTTCATCACCACATACTCTTCCTCCTTCACGTTCTTCCTCAACCACTCCGACATCTCTATCTGTGGGCCACCCTCAGCCACAGCCTCTATCTTATACATCTCAAAGTTCTTGTTCCTCGTAGGGTACTTCTTCCTAAACCAGTCGGAGCCACTCTCCGCATCCTTTTGCCCCACATCGATGAAAACGCGCCGAGGGTAACCCTCCAGCGAATCACCCATCAGATCAGGCAAATACTTGGTACGCTTCAAGTACACCCTCGATTTCCCCGAAGCCGCACGTGGGGGTTCCAGAAGCACGTCCTCTAGGTTTTGCAACGCAGCTTTTTTCGCCTCCGGCACGTACCCTAATAGTTTTCTCTGCGTTCTTCCCATGTTCATGGTAACAGGGTCGGGTTTGGTTTCTTGTTCTTGCGCTGAGGTCGAAGATATCAAGGTAAAGGGAGTTAGAAACAACGCCAAAAGCATCACGCGGTGAGAAAAAAGCTTCCTCATATCAGAACTATTAGGTTAACTTATCACAACAAGAAGATAAATAAACACGAAGACGATATTTTAGAAGTTCAAAAGAGAGTTTTTATATGTAGCAGAAGAAGAAAAAGAAGAAGAAGAAGGAGAATAGAGTTTTTTGTGGGGGTGATAATAGTTTTAGCGGGAGCAAAATCTGGCTGCAGTGTGATTTCCACCCACAAGGAACACTCTCTTGCTTTCAAATGACAAAAACAGTGACCACAACTCCCTCATCCGCTGCATCTCCATTTTGGTCCTCCCAGGGTCGATGATGGTTTAAGATCTCATGGTGTGTTCATCTGTGTCAGCATGGCTCGTTGGGCAAACACTGCCCTACTTCGCCTTCATCGATCGGAAATGGAAGGAGACGAAGGACAAAGGAGAGAGTTTTTGAGGTTTCGGGTGATAAAGTTCTGTACTTTCTTTGTTTGAATCAAGAGGGGTATGAATGTGGTGGGAGTGAGCCATGGTTATATATGCATGGAAGGAGAATGAGAGAAGAAAACATTGGTTGGTGCCTCGAGAATTTAGCTATGCCTTTTAACAGAAAAGAATCTCAACTTTCTGTCATTGCAAACTCCAAAATGGTGTGGTTTGGAATTGATCCTATGGAATTGCTTGGTTAGATTCAGTTGCACCAGAATTGCTTAAGACTAATTTGAGAATTGTCTCGCCATTTTATCTGTTATAATTGGAGAATTCACCAACAATAAAAATGGATTTTCAAAATGTATAAAATAGGTTATAGTTAATGAACTATCTCACTTGGAAACCCTACCCATGTGTTTGTGCTTAAATTGAGAATTTCACCATTTTCAGGAAATTTAATTATTACGAATTTGATTTACATTAATTTTAAGTTATTTTATTTCCTAAATATGGTTGTTGGATGCAACTTTAATTACCCTAATGTTTTTCTATCGATAGATATTTTTCGGTTAAAATTTGAAAAAATAAAACAATGCCTTCTCTTTATCAACAATGCTTTTTTTTCTTTTCAAGTGGAATCAATTAAGACTATTTAACAAAAAAATTTCCCCGATTAAAACTGGGCAAAATAATTTCTATTATTATTATCATCATTATTTTCCTTGACCTATTATTATCAGTTTCACCTTCATTTATTCATTGTCAACCCCACACTTCACCAAAACATACTACTTTGTCATTATGCTTCTAATGGAAAAAAATTTGTACTCAAAGTTGCATAACCTTGAGTACATATTAAGAGGTATCAAAATTGAAGTGGAATTGAACTTCAAATTATAATACAATATTCTAATTCCAATTGATACTAACATAGGAACTTTAACCGTTAAACAATTTTAATAGAATTCGAATTGCAAACTCAATTAGGACGCGCTTCTAAAATTAATCGATAACTAAGTTACTTTTGCATAATCACATGAAATGGATTAATCAAAACAATCGGATGTCTCACTTGTATTAATTTAAAACTTTTTTTTTATTACTGTTTTGTCTAGTCAATGCATTATTTTGGCTCATTTAAAAAAGTAAAAATAAATTATATATTTTCAGATTTAAGTAACATTAATGTTTAATTTTAATTTTGACAATTTGGTACATTAACATTCCCCTAGATGCTCTGGTCAATTCAATGGAAGAAGTGGAGCTAAGTACATAGGAGTTTGAGGGAAAACTAGAACTCATCAGAGGAGCTGCATGCAATAAAGATATCTTCAACACAAACTAAGATTACAATAATGGATTGAGTATTGTATCTAGCAGGGAGAGGAATAATCACTCTTAATGGAAATCCAAAACTATAAGTCAAATAAAGCTTTAGGAACTTGTTTGAGAGCAAACAATGCCTTTTTCTAATGTGCAAACAAGATTCTAAGTCTACGTAAACCTTGGTTTCTGCGATCATCATTGATGAAAGCATTAGTGAAGTTTAGTTATTACTGTTGAGTTGGTCAAGACCAAAAGAAAGTAAGGGTGAGCACAATAATGACTACAAGGCTAAAACTTTATAAACATCAAACACTTCTCTTAAATGAACTTCCTTTGCAAATGAAGGCCCTTTACAACTAATCTAGATTTAAGCTTTTGAACAAAAACCATTTACATGTTTTCTACACCTGAAATACTCATTTACATTCTGCGGGAGAGGAATTAAGGTCCAAGCACAGTTATTACAAAGAGCATTACAACAAACAAACTATAACTTGAATTTATTAAAATACTGCCAAAGTATTAACTCACATGAGAAAAAACTGATAGCTGAAATATCCCTTCCCATTAAAAATAAATCAAGTACCATGGCACTGTAAATGTCTTTCATAAATCACATAAATGTTTATTCATGGATGACAATATCGATAATGCAAGAGTAAGAAACTGCAGGTTGCAGCCAACACAAGCTGCACTCTCAATTTGAGAATCTGTACATGATGAATGGCTAGTTTGTTGTTTATCACAAGAACTGACTCTGACAAAGGAGCAATAGTAATGCAACATATATGTATAACATTGTAAATTTCAAAACGAATACAAACCTTCCGGAGTCAAATATCTTTTTGAAAAGATTGCGACAACAATAGAAGCTGAAACAGCACAGTTGTAAGCACTCTTAACTGCAAGAATTTCACACGAACAGCAGCATTGTCCACAAAAAGTGATAACACGTACTTGTAGCAGGATCTAGACAGCATAGGTACAACAACAAGATATAAGCAGCTAAACCGAGGTAAAACACTGGTCTAGCAAAGCAAGCAAGTCAGAAAACAAAAAAATAAAAGTTAGCCTTCAACCTAATTAATTTGGCAAGGAAGGGTGCAGCATCAGCAACTTAAGTATGGCACTGGCAACCTACTTAAAATACTAAAAATTGAAATTGAAATTGTTTCAGAACTCTACTACTTCTTAAATTGTAAGTGTCGGCACAATTCTGCTGGGCCAAAAGTTTTGGAAAATACAAAAAACACCTATACTGAAAAATATTGGTCAAGTGCCCTACTTTAAATATAAGATAAACTACATGTCCATTTATCTTTAAAATACATCACTAAATGATGATTGTTAGTTGCTGATGATAAGAGCGTCCTCACAAAAACAGAGGGTGTAGACAACAACTCTCTCTATTGTGAAAAAACTTTGAAATGTTACTTTTATTTTTCATCTTGGTTCTTCTATTCTTTGTCCAGGCTTCTCACGTACAATAACTCTTCTCACATCGTGTTTGCTCCTTTCATGAATAGCTGGATTCTTCGTTTTTTTCATGGTCGACTTTGCTTTCATTTGTCTGTCGTCGACTTGTATTTCACTTTCACTATGGCAAACTTGTCATTAACTAGGTTCCTGTCAATATGTTCAACTCCAGAGATCGAACCACTTCCACGTATTATTGCACTCAATCGCATCGATCTCCTTGTCCATTTCAAGTTGTCACTTCTCATCTTGCACTCCAGTGCAACTCTCAAATCCTTACTGAGCTATCCAAATGCACGTTGATCTATCAGGAAGTCTTGCCATCCTATCAACACTATTCAACTGTTTTGCTGAGTTCTTCACGCTATTCGGCTTTCTTGCCGAATTCTCCATGATACTCGGCAATCTTGTTGAGTTCTCCACTCTATCGGTTGTCTTGCTAAGTTCTCCACTTGCTTGTGCTCGACCTCCGAGCTACGTGCCATCATCAACAACATTGTTTCTTCTTCAACTTCTTCTACGAGGTTGATTGTCTCTTTTCTTCCATTCTCAGACCGAAAATCTTAATGTATGACCTTACCACAACTGAAACACTTATTCGAGTAGCGCTCCTTTGCATAATGACCATACTTGTCACACTTAAAGCACTTAACATTTGAGTTGCTCAACCAACCTCTTCTCCATGAACGTCATCCTCTTCCGCACCAACTTTGTTGGTTGGATTGTTCTTTCTCCTCCTCTTGTCCTTGACTTCTACCACCAGGATCACCTGCTCTACCACCTCAGTATCTTCCTCTGCCTTGAGTGTTTTGAGTCTCTCCCTTCATTTGGAGTAGTTAATTAAGTGGCTCCGCCTTCTTCTTTCGTTGTTCATGCGCCTCAAGAGACCCAACAAGCTCTTCAAATGTGAGCGTTGATAGGTCCTTGGACTCTTCAATCGCGCACACCATGTTCACAAAATCATCCGTCAGAGACCTCAGAATCTTCTCTACAACTCGGCTAGCGAACAACGTCTCTCTGATTCTAGCAAGTTGGTTCACCATAATTTCAACCTGAGTTATGTACTTAGTTACTCCTTTTGTCTCCTTCATCTTCATGCTCTCCAACTCTCCCCTGAGTGTTTGAAGCCGCACCTACTTCCCCCGATCATCCCATTATACGCCTTCTCCAAAATGTCCCACACTTCTTTTGAAGATTTGATACTTGCAATTTTCTCAAAGCCAGACCAGTTCAAAATTTGGTACAAAATACAAAGTTGCCCTGTCCTTCGTTCATGCATTTTGGGCATTCGACCAATTTTTGGTGTTTTCTGGTTTTACATGACCATTTTCCACCACCTCCCAATCTTCTTGAGAGCCAAGAAGAGCTTTCATTTTAAGACTCCAATTGTCAAAGTTGACCGCTTTTGTCAACTTGGGTAGGGGCAGATTGTTTGTAAGACTAGACATCTCACTCTCTCTTTTTTTCCAAACACTCAAGCACTCTATCGGTTCCTTTTTTTTCACTCAGACACTCAAGCTAAGTGGCTCTTGATACCAATTTGTAGACAACTCTCTCTTTCTATTGTGAAAAAACTTGATTTACCTCTTATTGTTGTTACTTATGCAATCAATAATAGAATTTATAGGCTCACAATTTTCTGACTGTTGTACTTAAAACGGTTATAAACGGTTAACTCATTAATTATCCAAACTCCAACAGCTAGTACATTAACTACCCACAACGGTTAGTTACCTGCAACGACTAATTACCTGCAACAGTTAATACATTTAAGTTTATTAAAAAACCCAACAGAGGGTACCAAAGAAATAACCATGCATGTATAATCAAAGTATATATCAAGTGCTAGGTGTGACTTATCATGAGTTATATGTATGATAAACAACCGTGTGCATGTATGAAGAGTATTATTGGGGTTGATTATCATTGATGTATGCTCTGTAGCACACAAGAGAAATAAACGATGGACAAGAATATTAAAACACAAAAAAAAACGGTAAGACTTCAGATTACCAACCAGGTAGAGTAGAAGAATTTTTTTTAGAAAGAAAAAATTATCTTTTCTGTCCTTGAGACACATTCCTATACTTGATAGAAACCATAATTTAAATCACGTCATTCCTTAAATAAATCTATTTCTGACACATCCCATTTAAAAACTAAAGACAAAACACATTATATGGCAACATCACTCAGTAGTTCGTAATGGTACCAGCATCCAAGCCATATTTTTACTCCATCATCTAATCCTAGTTGGGATGCCCTTTCAAACCATGTCATATGTCAAATTCACTTATTATGTGAAATCCTAAACAGTATGAGGGATGCAACATAAAATGCAGCCTTACTGATAAGAAGTTTCGATAGCACAGTAGAAGTTCATCAGTTTATCTTATTGACACTGTCGGTTTCCTTGATAATAATGACAGGACATGAAGCATGGTGGGCACAGTAATTGCTCACACTCCCGAGGAACATCCTGAAAGCCAAATTCAAATTGTTCAATACAAGTGTCCAGAATACTAATTGAAGCAGATCTATCTGTGTCTGTGCAGGTAAATGACAAATGATACAGAGAACAAATTAAAAGGTTAAGAAGTCAGTTATGGTTGTCATCTGCTAGTATCATATATAGCAAACAAACATGAAAACATTTATAAAGAATCGCAGGTGCAATAATAGATAGTGCAAAATCCAAGCCCTCTATCATAACAGCATGACTAAAGTTCTAAAACTTGTTATCATTTCCAAAGGGAATAATCATCAAGTCATTTTTTGTGATATGTGCTGTCAAAATAAGGATTAGTACGATAAATATGTCTATGTGCCAAATGCAAATTTATGTATTACTTTCTGGCAGCTATCAAGATCTATCACTAGCTGTTTTGTACCTCTTAATGGGGCCAAATGCACGAGATCCCATCACAAGAACATCAGCATGCAAATCCTGAACAGCTTCACAAATCTTCTCCTTTGGATCTCCAACTACCACATGAGTTCTGACCTGACTCTGCCGTAGAAAGAGAAAATGTCAACTACACTACACGATTGCAGAAAAAAACTTAAAATGAAACACTAGCACAAATAGGATGTGTTTAGGCTTGAGCTCGAAAGCAAAAAATAATAAATATGTTTTTAATTTGATACTTTCTAAAAGTAAGAAATAAAATAATAGACTAAAATCATTTAATGTCCTAATATCATTTTATTTTCATAAATATGCTATAACTTATTTAAAAAAAAAATGTCCTCTTTTCTCCTTCGAAGCACCCATTCCCAAACAACCCAAAGTTTCATGACCCAATTTCAAACTAAACCAGTAGCCAAAGCTTCTTCGTAAAGCCAAAAGAGATTGAAACTAACTGATACCTAAGATTGTGAACTTCTATTTTATTTTATAGGAAAGGAAAGCTGTGAGAAGTCGAGTACAAAAAGGAAATAACGCTTACAATGAGAAAGACAAACATGAAAACTAGCTTGCAGAAAAGGTTAAAATAAAGGGAGTGACATAAAAAAAGTCACCAAACTTATGAAAAAAGAAAAATAAAAAACAAAATATCATGAACCGATTAAGAAATATAAAGGACAGAAAATGAAAAACACTGACCAGTAAAAAGTTATTTGGTGAATTAATTTATCCTATAACAACATCACAAAACGAAATCAGAAAATCCCTAAATTAAAATCCAAAAAATACAGCCCTAGCCAATTCCTCAATTCAAACATTTCAATACCAAAGATCATTCCCGCAATTTTTGTTTTCAAACGGACACCTTATTTTTCATTTTTTACAAAAAAAAAAATAAAGGAAAAAGAAAAAGGTAAAAATGGCGCAGGCGAGATTAGTAGTAAAGTAGCGCTGAAAGTTAGATTGAAGAAAAATAAAATTACAAAAAAAAAAAAAAAGAGAAAAGGAAAACGCACGGGGAGGTTGAACTCGGAGCAAATTCCGAGGGCGTGATCGAGAACGGCGCGGGTGATGCGCTCCTGGTGTGCTTCAATGGCTGCTGTGAAAGCTGGAACTTCAATATCACCTGGTGAGAGATGACAGCGGATGAATGATATATATACATATATGAGGAGAAGTTCAGAATGGGAAAGAGAATTGTACGGAACTGGGGCCACCGAAGGGGATGGCACCGGGATTGAGGCCAGTGGCGATGGAGGGCGGAGATTGGACGTGGAAGATGATGAAAGAAGGAGCATCGGTGGAGTCGGAAGTAGGAGATCGGAGCTTGAGGTTGGTGAGAGCCCAACGCAGTGCCTTCATGCTTTCCTCGCTTCCGTCAACAGACACCAACACGCGGCTAAGGTTTCCGCCACCCGACATCGCTGCTTTCTCAGTTGTTTCTTTCGTGTTAGCTTCTCCCTTTTCCCTCTTTCTTTGACTTCACTTGCTTGCTTCTATGGAATTCCAACACCTTCTTCACTCTCAGATTACAACACAATCAGTTTTTATTTCCCATTATAACTAATTATTGAGCTACAATTATTCTTAATTTTTTATTTTACAATAAACTATTAAAACCTTTAAAATATTGTAACCCCGCGTTTTCAAATTTTATATAAATATATAAGAAAAATGTAATTTATTTTGTGATAGAACGTTTACAAAGCTGGCGTTCAGCAAGAGGAAATAAGAAGTTGAAATTTGAAACATGAAAAGAAAATCTTGAGAGTTTTGTTCACTTCCTTTTTTAATCAACCATCCTTGTACATATCACTTCCTCGTAGGGGTGGCAATTAGGGTCTCTCCCGGCCAACCTACAAGCCAGTGAAAAAAATACGGGCGAGTTAGGACAATGAACTCGTAGGCCCGCATAAACCCGCAGCCTGCGCAGACTGGTCCGCAAATTCGCATAAAAATTTTTAAAAAAATATATTTACACTTTTATATATTAATTACTTTTTTTATGAACTCTTACATTAACATGTCAAATTCTTGTATAACTGGAAAAGACAAGTATTATGTATTTTTTAATGTGCTAAAATTTAAAGAATATATTGTGTATGTCAAAGTATGAATATGAATATGATGAAAATGTTTAATTATCAATTTATCATCCAACTTCCTAAAGTCTTTACTTAATTTTGTTAACTTCATAAAGTTTCTCAATTTTTAAACATTGAAAGTTTTATCATAAAAATAAAAAAAATATTTAAAAAAAAGCGGGCCAGCCCGCGAGCCTGCGTGCCAAATGCGGGATAGGGCAGGCCAGTGATTGCAGCCTGCATAAATTGTACGGGCGGGGCGGGCCAACCCGCGATGTGCGGGCCTAAACGGACCGGGTCGGCCCGCATTGCCATCCCTACCTCATAGCGATGGATAAACGAGGGAGTGATGGTTGTGTGCATCTATGTTCTAGATTTTATTTTTAATGTGCTTAGATAAGGAAGATAATTTCATGAATAGATGGATATGAAGGAATGAAAAAAATAGTATATAAGAGTTTATGAATAATTAAATTGATGTAATGGATAAAAAAAAATATTGGTTAAATTGAGTTTATTTAAATGTATATTTTGCACTTATATTTATTTAATTTTTTTAAAATATTTATATATTTATAATTTATAGATAAATGTTAGAGTTGCTTTAAAAATAAAAACTTTATAAATTCAAATAAAAACTTTATAAATTTTAATATAAAATTTTAAATATAAATTCTAATATTTGTTTATAAATTATTGATATATAAATATTTGAAACAATATTTAAATAAAATTCAATGCAAAATATACATTTAAATAAACTTAATTTTGTTAAAAATATCAATTATAATAAAAATACCATTGTAAAATTTATATAAAAATTAAATTTGATATAGGGATTAAATTGATGTAATGGATAAAAAAAAATATTGGTTAAATTGAGTTTATTTAAATGTATATTTTGCATTGATATTTATTTAATTTTTTTAAAATATTTATATATTTATAATTTATAGATAAATGTTAGAGTTGCTTTAAAAATAAAAACTTTATAAATTCAAATAAAAACTTTATAAATTTTAATATAAAATTTTAAATATAAATTCTAATATTTGTTTATAAATTATTGATATATAAATATTTGAAACAATATTTAAATAAAATTCAATGCAAAATATACATTTAAATAAACTTAATTTTGTTAAAAATATCAATTATAATAAAAATACCATTGTAAAATTTATATAAAAATTAAATTTGATATAGGGATGAAATTGATTTAGTTTTAAAAAAATTGGGACCAAATTGAGACAAAATAACAAATACAGAGACTACATTGAGACTTTTCACATCCAATAGTGACACGTGGCACTGCCATTACCACATCACATTGTCTCTGCCATGTGACACAATGTCAGATTAACACGTGACAATTTTAATTTTTTTAAAAAAAATTTAAAAAATTAAAAAGAATTAAAAAAAGCAAAAAAGATTAAAAAAACCACACGTGACACATAAATAACACCGTTACTGTACACATAAATAACACATAAACCACACGAGTGATAGTATGGTACCCGCACCTGACGCGTTTATAAACAGGTATTAAAATACCTGCGGGTACTAACTATCCGTGCAAACTCACGGGCATGTGTATTTTTATCATCCCTACTCTTATATTCTCACCCTCTCTCTTTGTTTATTTACCACCTCTATTTCTCATCTCTAAAATGTTTCAAATAGAGAAAGTAGTGATATGATTATAATATTAAAAGCAATATCACTTCTAATCATTACAATTAATATTCCTGATAATATTTGATATTGTGTTATGACTTTCTATGATTTGATTCTACACTATGATTTTGTGATTTGATTCTTGTAATGTGATGGTATCATAACCAATTCTTGCTTTTTATAGTTCTTTGTAATTAAGGTTGGCTTTATTACGTGATTAAATTAGTATTACAAGGTGTGTTTATAAACACACAAGCTCTATTTTCCATCACAATTCATAATACCATTCCATCATCCATTTTTTCTCCACTTTAACATGGTTGGGAAAGGATAGTTGCTAGTATTGTGGGTTCTTGAACATGCTGATAGAAATAAAATAACATAAGACACAATAATATAATATATTCATGTAAAAGTTTAAAGAGGATTGTGTACCCAGAATTAATGAATGATCTATAGAAGCATGTAGTATGAGATGCTATTGTTCTCTTTTTGATAGGTATTCTTAAACATAAGAGTGTTTTACGTTGTTACACTTAAAACTGACTAATGGGGTATCAGTTTTATATCCTATCAGCAGAGACCAGGGACCTCTCAAATAAGTATCTGATTATTCAAGCTCATCATAGACCGTTTACTAAACAATTCAACCCATCACGGATCGTTCATCAGAAACCCAAAATTATATATTACCCATACAATAATAAATTATGTGAAATATAATTAATATTGACAAATAATTTAATTTATTGATTAATGTTAATCCATAATAATAACAAAATAGAGAATAATAATTTTATATAATAAAATTATATAAAATATAACATTCTCCCACTTGGATAACATTAATAAATTAATTAATTATATCAATTACAACATAAGTACAAATACCAATTAAGAAATATAA
>Ga0214543_1008160_pt1 | contig 17383 bp, 9 predicted proteins | sample CNSS2metaG_FD_160094 | JGI IMG/M metagenome (GOLD analysis project Ga0214543, IMG submission 160094) | Root nodule microbial communities from cowpea collected in UCLA plant growth center, Los Angeles, California, USA - CNSS2 | ecosystem: Host-associated > Plants > Roots > Nodule | place: USA... | reverse complement strand
TTATTGTTTTAGTGTTTTTTTTTTTTTTTTTTTTTTTTTTTTTTTTTTTTTTAGGTTCTTTTTTTTTTTTTTTTTTTTTATCAACAAAAACATGAGGAGTGAAAAAAAGTGAGTCTGATCAGTATGAAATAAAATCAGAAAAAAAAAAACAGTCCCGTTAATTGTGAAGGAACACGTAAAGACAGTAATTGAATTTTGTAAAGATTTAAATATAATTTTAATATGTATAGTTTTACATATTTTATTTCGTATAACTTTTTTACTGTAAATTTGATTCTTTAATTTTTTAAATTAAATTATTATAGTAAATCATGAATATACCATTCAATCCAATGTTTGACTAAACTTCTTTTTCTTCTAAAAAATAAAAATAACATTAAAGCATCTAATTTTAAAAAGGCAAATACTTATATGAAGAAGAGACTAGTATTTCAAGATACAAGCTCTATCAAAAAATCTATTTATCTCTAAATAATAATAATGCAATTTTCTTTCTTCTCTTGTCCATATTATGTTTTCATATCAATCTTAATTAACATTACCAGTTTTAGCATATTTAATATCTGTTGTATAAATTTTCTCAACAGTAGTTTATCTGGAATGTTTATGGATTAAAATTCACAAATATGTTAATGAATAGTTTTTTTAATTTAAAATTGGTAGGATATTTTCTACTCTCTTTTTTTTTAATCTTTAAGATAGTTTCTTATGAATTTTTGAGATCAAGAAACTTTGGAGGTAATTTTCTATACAGTTACAATTCTCAACAAAATTAGGTGACTTTTTACACATTCTTAGCATTAAGTAATTTTCATGAGAATTTAAAGTTTATAATAAATTCTCGAAAACTTTTTGTAAGAAAATTTCGAAATCTTTATTTTTTTCACTACAAATTCCTAAAATATTGAAAATTGCTTATCTTTGGCATACAATCTACGAAGTATGTTTTGTATATACATTATCTAATTAGCATACATGTACATTTTCATGGGACTTACTGGACATTTTGATAGAAACATTATCTAATTTTTCAAGTTCTTTTTTTAAGATTTCTCTTCTTAAGTTAGGTGAGTAGTAATAATGTGTAATTTAAGAAAGTAAGAGAAGAGAATATTTTAACCAAAAAAAAATTAAACTGGTCTGTTTGTAATTAGCAACCACTTGAGTTTTAGTAAGTCAACTAATACCGTAAATATTTAAATGACATGTATTTAAAACCACTTCATGAGTTTGAATTAAAATCGATTTAAGGATAAAGTAAGTGTTTCGGGTGTAGGGACCAAGAGCCTACTAAAAGAACCTCTTTACTTCGCGCTATCTTTCTCCTCTCCAGTAACTTTAGCGAAATCCACTCCTTAGCTCGATCGGTTGGGATGACGATCGGGGTACCTGTCTAAAGTACTCCGATGCTTAAGTCAGTAGGGACCGATCGGTGTGTCAGAATATCAGTTGTAATAAATGCGCAATTAATAAATCATACCAACCTACCTTTGGGCCCTATTTATAGCTTTCGACATGGGCCTGTAATTAGGACTTCTTAATCACGGCCCAATGACACCTTAATGAAGATTATTGACTCGTTTAACCGATAATCATTAGCTTAAGCTATATAACCGTGCGACCGATGGTCGCTTGACTGGGTTAATGGCGCTATGTTTCCAACAAGCTAACAATCTGTGTTTTACCGGTCGACCGTCAGGTGCTTTTACAAGGTCCGTCGCTGTTGTCTTCCCGATGGGCCGATGGGCCCTTAAGGCCAGAAGGTCCATCGTTGTTGTTTTACCGTTGAACCGATGGGCCCTTGAGGCCAGAAGGCTCATCGCTACTGTTTTACCGATGAACCGATGGGCCCTTGAGGCTAGAAGGTCCATCGCTGCTGCTTTACCGATGAACCGATGGGCCCTTGAGGCCAGAAGGTTCATCGCTACTATTTTACCGATGAACCGATGGGCCCTTGAGGCCAGAAGGTCCATCGCTGCTGCTTTACCGATGAACCGATGGGCCCTTGAGGCCAGAAGGCTCATCGCTACTGTTTTACCGATGAACCGATGGTCTGATATTTTATGTTATTCGTTCGACCGATGGTCCTTTAATGATGCTACGTGGTTGTTCGTTTACCCGTGAGACCGATGATCCCCTGAGGGTTATTAATGGCCGATTGACCGATTGGACATACTGTACACAAGCCCCCCCAGCCTCGAGCGATGGGAATGAAGCGAGGAGGTTTTATCCAGACCGTGGTGTCGACTGACCGCTGGCGTTTCTCAACGGTTACATTGCCTCGTGGGTCGTGCCTGACAGTTATGATCTGAAGCGTCGCGAAGCCCGGACCGTCGATCTGAATATGATCTTAGGGTTCTGGGGCTGCCACGTGTCACATGGTCCCCCCTATAAATAGGTTTGTGTGGCTGTCGTTATTTTCACGCTTTCCTTTCTCTTTCTAGTCGAGCTTCCGATCGTTTTCCTCTATCTGCAGGTAAAAATGTCTTCAAGCGCATCGGGTTCAGAGGGTCTGTCGGGTGAAGTGGTCGGGCGGTCTGGGGGTGCTGGGTCGGTTTCCGCCTTGTTCGAATCATCTGAGTCGGGAACCTCGCTCGGGGGGGTTTCGAGCGCAACAAGTTCCCCCATCCTCCTTAGTGGCAGCTCTGAAGCCGAACCACCGGTCGCTGAGGCGGGAGAGCCAGTCGCTATTTCTGACGAGAGCGGGGACATCATAGGCATCGACGTTCGCGACGAGGGGGACGAAGCCGATCTGTCAGAAATATCGGGGTACGACTGGGCCCCCTATGAGCCGCGCACACTCGCGACAAGGTTTCGATGGGGCAACGACCTGGGGGATCTGGTCGAGCGGACCAGGATCTTCAGCGAGGAAGTAGAGGATGGGCTCCTTCGGGTCAAAATATGTGCCGGCAACGAGAGGGTGTGCCATGGGAAGGGCGAGGCGAAGCTAGACTTCTTCTATGTGTACGCCTGCCTTTTTCATGACCTGGGTTTGACTGTGCCGTTTGCCGATTGGCAGATGGCCGTCCTCCGACAGATTCAGTGCGCGCCGACGCAGATACACCCGAACGCGTGGGCGTCTATGCAAGCGTTCGACGTTTTGTGTCGGGCGGCCGGCCTGACGCCCACCATGCCTCTGTTCCTGCACTTCTACAAGACTCGTCCGACGGCGTCGAAGGGTTGGGTCTCCTTCCTCGGGGTGAACAAGAGTCTGTTCACCCTCTACCTCGCCTCCTACAAGGGTTTCAAGATCGGCTTCTTTAAGGTCGCGATTCCCGGGAAGGGGAGGAGATTCATTTTTGATGAGCAAAACCGGCCGAAATTTCCTCTATACTGGACGGCGTTCCCCCCTCCCACTGACGCTTGGGTTGAAGAGCGGTTGACCCCGGCCGAACGGGCTGACCTGGCCGTCCTCAAGACCTTGCCCGACAAGATACCCCCGCGGCCACTAATCCAATGCCTCCGCTCCCCGGATTTATCGAGGGCGGTTTATGGTTAGTTGTTCTGATATTGCTAATTGTTGTATTGATCGCAGTTAACTTATTTACTTTGCTATTTTGCAGATATAATGGCTCGGACGACCGCTCCCAGTGCTGAGTTTCTGGCTCGCGCAAAGACTAGACGGCGAGGAGAGGACACCGCAGAGGAGGTGGTGCCACTCTCGACCGTCCCTGCGGCTCCTCCTACTGATCGGGTTCCGCCTACCACCGCCCCGGCCGGGACTTCGGGCGCCGTGTCGCGGCCTCGTCTGATTGTGAAGCGGCCCGGTTCTGGTGCTGCCGCTACTGCTGCTGGGGACAAGGGGAAGAAGTCCAAAAAAGACGACTCCCCGGCCGTTCGTCCCCTCAAAAAACAGAAGCAGGGGGAAACCTCTGGATCCCTGGCCGATGCTTTCCTCGGCGGCGGTGCTCGCCTTGATGAAGAAGTCTTCCTTCAGCTGGGGCCTCGAATGACTGAGGCACTGAAGGACGTGTCTGAAGAAGATGCCCTTCGGACTGCTGGGGAGCTCACCCTCAGGCTGGCTGCCCTGTACACCAAGTTTCCTCGCCCCGAACGGAGCAAAATAGAGGACTTGGAAAAAGAGTTCGCAGCGGCTAAGACCGAGCTCGACGAGGTGAAAGCGTCGGCGGCTGACTTGAAGGCTCAATTCGATCGGCTCAACGGCATCAAAACCGAGCACGCCAAGTGTGCTGGGCTGTTGAAGGCTGCAGACGATCGAGCCAAGGCGGAGCAAGCTAAAGCAGGTGAAGCCGCTGAAGAACTGCGTAAGCTCCAACGGCGTTTCGACGATCTAACTCTGGAGCACATGGCCGCCGCCGGTTCAGCTTCAGACTGGCAGAAGAAGGCAAAGGACTTAGAGGCCGAGCTGGGAGTGGCCGACGAGCAAGTATTTGCTCAATATGAGGCCGGCTTCCAGAGTGTCGTCGATCTGGCGGTCTTTTACTATAACTGCTCTCCCGACTGGTTCGACGTGCATATGGGGGTGGTAGATGGGAAAGTGGAGAGGGTTTTTGACCGGCTAGACGAGGTCAATGACCCTCCTGTATAAGATTGATTTTTACTTTTGTTTGTATATTTTGATATAACCGATCGAACCCGATCGATTATTCGGTTGATCGTGTTCGCTCGGTTATTAGGTTATTTTTTGACACTCTTATGTAAATTTTGTGCTCCCTATTTATCTCATCTGTTAGCTCTTTCCTGCTTTCGTTCATTTATTGCTTCATGTTGGCGACCGACCGTACCTCTGTTGTTTCTTAGCGTTGGCGATCGGCCGTGTAATTGTTTAACTTGTTAATTCTGTTTAGTTGCGCTTAGTGTTGAACTGACCGGACGATCGGCGTGCAAACATTAAACGAGTTATCTTGATTATCTGTTCTGTACGGTGGGCTTTTACGCGTTCGATTTTTTTTTTTTTTTGATCGTTGGTGTTATACCCCGATCGACCAAGACAGCTCGTGTCACTTGTTTACCCGTGGGGTAATTAGATCGCTTGGATCGGTGCTGACAGAGCGGGACTTCCTCTTGGAAGTCCCTGTCTCGATCGGTCAGGCTTTGGTTGGGTCTCGTAGGGAGCCCCGTCGGTCAGACTGTTGGATAAAGTTGCATAAAACGCTCATTTTATTCATAGTCAACTGTAATACATTTTGAGGTGTGATGCGTTCCATGTGTTGGGTATTTCCTTGCCGCTCAAGTGCTCCAGCCGATAGGCTCCATTCTGCAGACTCTCGGTCACGCGGAACGGTCCTTCCCAGTTTGGCGCTAGCTTTCCCTGTGTTGACTTCTTTCGGGCGTCATTGGTTTTCCTCCAAACTAAGTCCCCTCTGACGAAGCTTCTCGGTTTGACCTTCGCGTTATACCTTCTTGCCACCATTCTCTTGCACGCTTCTGCTCGCACGGCTGCTCGTTCTCTTCACTCGGTAATCCAGTCTAATTCTTCGCGCAGTCGTCCACAATTCACCTCAAGGTCTTGCATCTCCCGTCGAAGCGTCGGTTCCCCTACTTCGACCGGCAACATGGCGTCGGTTCCATACGTAAGGTTAAAGGGAGATTCCCCAGTTGTCCCGTGCGGCGTACATCGATAGGCCCAAAGGACTTGTGGCAGCTCGTCGACCCACGCTCCTTTGGCTTCTCCTAACCTCTTTTTTAACTCGGCCACTATCGCCTTATTCATGGCCTCAACCTGACCGTTGGTTTGGGGATGCTCGACCGAGCTGGTCACGTGCCGTATCCCCACTTGCGTATAGAAGTCCTTCAGTTTCTTGTCGATAAACTGACGACCATTGTCGGTGATGATCGTGTGGGGAAGGCCGAAGCGACATATGATGTTGCGCCAGACGAAGGAGTGAACCTGCCGAGCGGTGATATTAACCAGAGCCTCTGCTTCGACCCACTTGGTGAAGTAGTCGACTGCTACGGGTATGAATTTCTTCTGCGCTCGGCCAATTGGGAAAGGTCTGACGATGTCCATGCCCCATTGAGCGAATGGCCATGGAGCTGTTAAATTGTGTAGCTCGGTCGGAGCCCTCTTCACATCATTTCCATGGGCTTGACACCCTTCGCACTTGCGTATCATGGCTTCGCAGTCTGCTTCCATGGTCGGCCAAAAATATCCCGCTCGGAGTATCCTTGCTTTCATCGTCCTTCGGTCGGTGTGCATTCCGCAGATGCCATTATGGACCTCGTTCATGACGTACTCCGCTTCGTCTGCAGATAAGCACTTGAGGAGCGGCGCTGTGAAGCCTCTCTTGTATAGATCTTCTCCGATGATCAAGAAACGGAGGGCTCGCCTTCTCTCCGTCGGCCTAACCTCTTCTCCCGCCTCGCACCTCTTCAAGAGTTCTCGTATCTCGCCAGTCCAGTCAGCCGATCGTTCTGCTGCAGCGCATTCTCCCGCCGAAGGTCTCATCAGAGTTTGCCTGATAATTGTCTTCAATTGGCCCTTCTCCTTTCCCTCCGCCAGCTTAGATAGCCTATCGGCTCTGGCGTTCTCCGCTCGGGGGATGTGATGGATGGTAACTTCTTCGAATTCTTTCATGGCTTCAACAGCCTTGTGGTAGTACTGAAGCAGCAGATCATCCTTGACCTGATATTCACCTTGTACCTGCCCGACCACGAGCTTCGAATCAGTGTTACACTTCAACTTCGTCGCGCCTAAGTCTTTTGCTAGTCTTAACCCGGCGATCAGCGCTTCATACTCTGCCTAGTTATTTGAGGCTTTAAACTGGAACTGCAAGGAGTGCTCCACCGTGAAGTCGTTCGGTCCTTCAATGACGATTCCCGCTCCAGCACTTCGTTTGTCCGACGACCCGTCGACGAAGAGAATCCATGTTTGCTCGGACGTAGGGACCGGTTCGTGGAGTTCGGCTGCAAAGTCGGCCAAATGCTGCCCTTTGACAGATCCTCTAGGTTCGTACTTAAGACCGAACTCGGATAACTCAACCGACCAGACGATCATTCTACCAGCCAAGTCGGGCTTTCGGAGTATCTTGGCTATGGGATGATCGGTTCGGACGATCACTTGGGGACTCTGGAAGTACTGGCGCAAACGACGTGCGGCCGTTAATAGCGCCAAGGCTATCTTCTCGACTAGCTGATACCTCGTTTCTGCACTCTGTAGTACTCGGCTGATGAAATAAACAGGCCGCTGCTCCGGGGCTTCTTGTATTAAGGCCGCACTGATTGTGTCGTCCGACACCGACAGGTATAACTGCAGGGGTAGCCCTTCTACCGGTCGGGTCATGATTGGTGGACTGTTGATCATCTCCTATATTTGCCGAAACGCCGCCTCGCACTGATCATCCCACTTCTCCGTAGTTCGCTTCTTCATGATTTTTAGGATCGGCCTAACCTTCTCCGTTAGCCTAGGTAGAAAACGTGCCAGAGAAGTCAGCCGTCCCATCAACCGCTGAACCTCCTTCAAGTTTTTAGGGCTCCTCATCTCCACGATAGCAGCGCACTTGTCTGGATTTGCCTCTATGCCTCGGGCCGTCAGCATGAAACCTAGAAATTTCCCTGCCGGCACCCCAAAAACACACTTCTCTGGATTGAGATGCATATTATATTTGCGCACCTGGTGGAAGACCTCCCCGAGGTCGCGTACGTGGTCCTCGACCGTCTGCGACTTCACGACCATGTCGTCCACATACACCTCCATGGACCGACCGATCTGCTCACGAAAGACCCGATCCATCAGCCTCTGATAGGTAGCCCCCGCGTTCTTCAGACCGAACGGCATGACTTCGTAGCAGAAGTTTGCTCGATCTGTTATGAACGCCGTTTTGGATCTGTCCGGGCCATACATGGGAATCTGGTTGTACCCAGAGTACGCGTCCAGGAAACTCAAATAATTGTGCCCAGAGGCTCCATCCACCAGCCGATCGATGCTGGGAAGCGGGTATGCGTCCTTCGGGCAGGCTTTATTGAGGTCGGTGAAGTCCGTGCACATCCTCCACTTCCCGCTCGTTTTCTTCACCATGACGACGTTCGCCAGCCATGTAGTATACTTAATCTCCCTGATGAACCCCGCCCCTTCTAGCTTTCTCACCTCTTCCTCGACCGCCTTCCTTCTCTCTTCCCCCATCTTCCTTTTCTTCTGTGCGACCGGGCGAGCTTCCCGAAAGATAGCCAATTTGTGAGACATCACGTCCGGATGGACGCCTGGCATATCGGCGCTCGACCATGCAAACAAATCTTTGTTTTCTAAAATCACCGCACCCAGGAGTTCTTCTTCTCCCGCGCTCAGGGCTCCCCCGATCTTCGTGAGTTGATCAGGCTGGCTTCCAATCAGGATCTCCTTGGTTTCTCCTTCTGGTTGCAGCCGATCCTCTGTATTCGTCCGGGGGTCTAGGTCTGTCATCGCAACCTCCGATCGGTGTTGTTTACGCGGTCGGCTGTAAGGTCTGATCCTCAATCCCGCAGCATAGCATTGCCTGGCAACCTGCTGATCTGCATGCACCGTGCATATTGTCCCCCTGTCCGACGGGAACTTCATGGCCAGGTGCAGGGTAGACACAATCGCTCCGAAAGCGTTCAAACAGGGTCTCCCTAGCAATACATTGTATGAAGTGTTAGCTTCAACCAGAAGGAATCTAACCCTTACCTCTCGGCCGTCCTTCCTAGAGTCGATCCTCGTACGAAGATCTACATATCCTCTCGTGTCCACCCGTTCGCCCGAGAAGCCTACTATCTGCTCGTTGTATGGTACGATCAGGTCCTCGGAGAGGTCCATCCTCTGGAAAGTCTTCCAGTACAGGATGTTGACAGAGCTTCCTTGATCGACCAACACCTTCCCGATCCCATACTCGGCCACCTCTATCGAGATGACCATAGGGTCATCATGATCAGGATCGGGCGCCTTGAAGTCGTCGTTCGTGAATGTGATGGGAGGCATCGATCGGATCTTCTTCTCGACAAGATGGACCGACTTCAACGCCCGAACGTGCCTTTTTCGAGCTGCGGAGCTTGACCCTCCTCCGGCGAACCCCCCGGAGATGGTATTGATATAACCCCTCAGGGGTCTCTCCTGGCTGCGACTGCGGCTCCTTCTCGGACTCCGATGTGACCGGGACGGTCCTCTCCTACGCTTCTCGCGCTCAGGCTCCCTTTTCTTCTCCGAACGGGTTAGGGGGACCCTTCTCCTCGGGCTTTGCTTCCTCACCGGACTCCGTGGGGGACGATCTTGCCGAACGTATTTCTTCAAGTGTCCCTGTCGAATGAGCTCTTCTATTTTATCGCGGAGCGTGTGGCACTCTTCGGTGGTATGCCCGATAGTCCGATGGTACTGGCAGTGCTTGCTCCCGTCGGCATCGGATGGCGGAGGCTTCTTCCTAATCGCAGGGAGCGAATCCGCGCTGAAGGCCTCCTGCAGGATCCTGGCTCGGGGGACAGCCAGTGGAGTGTAGGTTGTGAACTTCGGTGGCTTCCGTTCGGTTGGTCGGGTTACAGGTTTGCTCGGTCTGGGAGCGATCGGCTTTGAGAGTGCAGCATCCTCCTTCTCCCTCTTCTTCAGCCTAAACTCCTGCATATCTTCCATCTGTATGAATTTGGCCGCGCGCTCCCTCATCTCCTCCATCGTCTGCGGCTTCTTCCGGCTTATCTTGTCCGCAAAAACTCCCGGCTGGAGTCCGTAAGAGAAGTGATGTCGCGCAATCTCGTCGCTAAGACCTTTTATCTTGACCGACATGCGATTATACCGATCAAGGTAACTCCTCAGAGATTCCCCGTCCTCTTGTCGGATGTTCACCAGATTGTCGACCGTTAGAATGGCCGGTTTCAGGGGCGCGAACTGTGTGCTGAACCTCGCTTTCAGAGTAGCAAACGAGTCAATACACCCGGTCGGTAGCTCGGAGAACCACTCCAGCGCCTCCCCGGTCAATGAAGTTGAGAAGACTCGGCACCAGATGGGGTCGCTGACAGCGTGAAACATCATCTGATGCATGAAGACCCGCATGTGATTGTCTGGGTCGGTCGTGTCGTCGTACTTGTCAAAAGTCGGCATCTTCCATTTCTCCGGTAGCGGCGTCTCCAAAATATACGAGGTGAAAGGGGAGGACCCCGACGCGGGTATCGGTTGTCGTGACGGACGACCCCCGTTGTTTGCTCCTGAACTCTCCGCCACCGTGTGTGACGGATTTCCCCTCGAAGCCTGGGTCCTTTCAACCCGAGCGGGTTGTGACTGCTCATGTCCCGTAGGTGGAAGACGGCTCTCCACCCGCTCAGCATCCCGATGCTGTTGTACCCGACTTAGCCTGTTCGGGTCGGGTACTGTCGGCGTCGAAGGGATGCTGTCCTCTTTGTGCCTTAGAATGGCATTCTCCTCACGTAAAATCTGCATCTGCGCTTCATAGTTCCTCTGCATCTCGTCCATCCTCTGCTGCATCACCCGTATCATCTCCCTAGTGTCTGCCTGATCATCTGCTAATCTCCCTCCGTCCATGTTGCTGTTTCGGTTCCTAGTGGTCACCATATGGGATATTCTCAAAGGAGACTGCTCGGCCCCACGGTGGGCGCCAAAATGTTTCGGGTGTAGGGACCAAGAGCCTACTAAAAGAACCTCTTCACTTCGCGCTATCTTTCTCCTCTCCAGTAACTTCAGCGAAATCCACTCCTTAGCTCGATCGGTTGGGATGACGATCGGGGTACCTGTCTAAAGTACTCCGATGCTTAAGTCAGTAGGGACCGATCGGTGTGTCAGAATATCAGTTGTAATAAATGCGCAATTAATAAATCATACCAACCTACCTTTGGGCCCTATTTATAGCTTTCGACATGGGCCTGTAATTAGGACTTCTTAATCACGGCCCAATGACACCTTAATGAAGATTATTGACTCGTTTAACCGATAATCATTAGCTTAAGCTATATAACCGTGCGACCGATGGTCGCTTGGCTGGGTTAATGGCGCTATGTTTCCAACAAGCTAACAATCTGTGTTTTACCGGTCGACCGTCAGGTGCTTTTACAAGGTCCGTCGCTGCTGTCTTCCCGATGGGCCGATGGGCCCTTGAGGCCAGAAGGTCCATCGTTGTTGTTTTACCGTTGAACCGATGGGCCCTTGAGGCCAGAAGGCTCATCGCTACTGTTTTACCGATGAACCGATGGGCCCTTGAGGCCAGAAGGTCCATCGCTGCTGCTTTACCGATGAACCGATGGGCCCTTGAGGCCAGAAGGTTCATCGCTACTGTTTTTCCGATGAACCGATGGGCCCTTGAGGCCAGAAGGTCCATCGCTGCTGCTTTACCGATGAACCGATGGACCCTTGAGGCCAGAAGGTTCATCGCTACTGTTTTACCGATGAACCGATGGGCCCTTGAGGCCAGAAGGTCCATCGCTGCTGCTTTACCGATGAACCGATGGGCCCTTGAGGCCAGAAGGCTCATCGCTACTGTTTTACCGATGAACCGATGGTCTGATATTTTATGTTATTCGTTCGACCGATGGTCCTTTAATGATGCTACGTGGTTGTTCGTTTACCCGTGAGACCGATGATCCCCTGAGGGTTATTAATGGCCGATTGACCGATTGGACATACTGTACAGTAAGTAAAATATTTGTTTTAGATTTTCAATAAAAAGTCTAAAAAAATTCTACTAATATTTTTTTATTAAATTAACTACAAAATTATATTTAAGAAAAAAATGTATCAAAAATATTTTTTGGTATTAACATATCTGTATTTAATTAATTACAAAATTATTTTTAAGAAAAAAAATCTAAAAAAAATATTTCATTATTAATATAGTTTTATTAAATTAATTATAAATTTATGTTTGAGAATAAAATTTAATTTAATTATTATTAGTCTTTTCTAATTTTTATTGGTATTAAAAATGACATTTAATGGGTTATAACCTTTTTCTAATAAATTATAATTTTGTTTACGAAGAAGAGAATGATTAGTTATATTTATTATCTTATAATGAATTTGGATATCATTTTCTTGATTGATCTTTATGTGCCCTTTCTTGCCTTTCTTGTGTTCTATGATCCTTTTTTAGGGTTAGTTGTCATATTTCTTTCCTTGAATCTCATATTTAGTATATTTTTTCTTTTTGTTAGTGTCGTTGTTCTTTTAATTATATTTGTTGAATTTGTATTGTTATAACTAGAAATGTGTTTATTTTGTTTAGTTTTGTTTTTCGATACTTTTCGATTTTCGAGTTTCTATAGTTTTGTTTGTTTGCATAAGAAATTGAAATTTTTCTACAAAACTATTAATTAGATTAAGGTTAGTGCAATGATGAAGCTATTAAACAATTAAACTTTTTTCTTTCATTTTTTTTAAGTACATAGAAAATGGATTTGAAAATACATTGATTTTTGTCAAGGAAATCGCTTTTGAAATGAATGTAGAACCTAAGTTTTGTTAAAAATGTATTAGACGCAAAAAGAAACAATTTGATGAAAAGTTTGAAAATGAAATGGTAAAATTCCTTCAAGAATCATTTAGAATTTATTACTTTTTTTATATTATAGATAAAGCAATTACCACACTTAAAAGTAGATTTAAATAATTTAAAATATATGAAAACATTTTTTGTTTTTTTGTGTAGTGTTAAAAAATTAAAGTCACTAGATTGTGCATTTTTAAAAGGAAAAGTGCTTAAACATCGAAAAATATTTAAAACATGATAATTTGTTAAATATTGATGAATTTGATTTATTTTCAGAATTAAATATCTTGAGAAAAATTATAGGTTTGGAAGATGATAAACCAACTGACATTCTTAGTTATATAAAAAAAATATATTTTTTTTTTCAAATACATATATAACTTATAAAATAATATTAACAATTTCAGTGTTAATTACTTAACATCAATAATGTCTCAGAAAGATTAAACCAATTAATAACCTTTATTATCTATTGACAAAAAATTATTAAATAAAATTAATTATAACAATTTAATAAATAACTTTATATTAAAAAAATCTCAAAAAAGAAATGTTAAATAGAAAAATATCATTTTGTAAGTTTTGTAACGCCCCATTTAATTTAATGCGCAAAATTAAAGGAAACGTCACACAAGGATAACATTGTAGCGTAGTCCTAAGGTTCTTAACACAACCCTTACCAAACCAGGCATACCACGATGCCAAAGGAAAACTAAATACAAGATTAACAAAGGGTGTAGAGAAGAAATGCATAAAGTGATACATGAGCCATAGCCCTAAAGAAAACATGAAGAAAATAACTCCAGCCCAGATGGCTAGGCAGCGGAATCACCATTCCCTTGTTGGCCACGTGAACCTCGCCCATCTGCTCCCATCAATCAAATTGATGATCATCGCAAAAGAAAAGCCACACCACAGAACATACAACAAACAACAGAAAGGGTAAGCTAGAGCCATTCAACATTTATATCATACAGTTAAATATACTTTCACCATCCAATATTAGTACAACACCCAAGCATGTTAAGATTTTTCAATCAATACACTACCACTCGACTCGACTCATCCGGATACGTATAACTTGGTCGGATTCAGCGGATGCCCGCACTTGTGATGGATACCTCTGCTCGCCCCCGAGTTGCTCACCCCCGAGCTATGTGTTACAAGTGTTACAATGAATCAATTTTCCTCACCACAAGGTTAGCCCTTAATGAATTTCAGGCCTCCTGCTACTCTCAGTCCGCTCTAGGTGAGACTAACTGACCCCTTAGAGCGTCAGGATGCAACCTTACCTTGAATTCTTACCTGGTTATACAGATGGGGCACCACCATGGTCACCCACTAACAGGGGCCTTGGAATTACGTCCCGACCACTGAAGCGTGACCCTGAAAGTCCCACCTAGAGACCCCAAGGAATTATGCACTAACACGGACCAACATACATAAACAACCAAGAATTTATACATACGTTGCACACAAGATTTCAAACCAAAACCCATAACAAGATTCCATTTCTCATATGTTGAATCACTACCAACTCGTTATTCCCAATCATGAGTAAAGCGTTTCTCCTCATAACATAACCATGCCACTGATTTACCAACCATCAAGATTTATTGTTACTCATACCAAACTTGTCACTCCAATTTCATGAATCATCTCATACAATTATCATGTTCCCGTCACGTCAAAACTCACAACTCACCACTCACATGCCACACCATTTATACAGGCCATCCAGTTCATAAATTTAAAGATAAAACTCATACAAGCATGTTGTTCACTTTTTAAAATCCCAGAAACATCAAGACCAACCCATTTCTCGCCCAACATCTCGCTCAGGCAGAAAGGTCTCGCCCAGGCGAGGAGGACCCTCGCTCAGGCGAGCTCCCTTCGCCTAGGCGAGAGCTCGACTTCCAGCATGGGAACCTTGCGCGCATTCTCGCTTAGGCGAGACCCTCCTCGCTTAAGCGAGACGTTCGCTCGCCCAAAACGTACAGTGGGTCGCCTGGGCGACCCTTCGCGAAGAAATACTTAGGCGAGCCCCTGTAACTCTCGCCTAGGCGAGATAGGTTCGCCTGGGCGAGTCTATCAGACTCCGCCACTGTTCCTCTCTGCCATCAGCACAGTTTCATACCCAAGCAACAAATCAACTCACACCATACACTCACAACCACATATAAGCACGAAAATCACGGAATAACATCAAAGCAACCATTTTTGTACCGAACAATAGGGTTCTAGCTTCCCTTACCTGGGAACAAGCTAGCAAAAGACTCGACACGAGCTTGACCCTAAACAGCGGAACGCAGTCCTCAAGAGACGACTCCAAGAGCTGGAAACCATGACCAACAGCGGAAACATTAGTTACTTAGAGTAACAGTGGTGGAAAACAAACACAGACAGAGGAAGCACTTACGTAGGAAGGGAAACGGGTTCGAACTGGCGTGCTCACGATGGTACCCAAACCCTAGCAGAGGTAGAAGACGGTTGCGACTCTAATGCAAAGATAACAACTTTTCTGAAAATGTGAGAAATGTTAGGTTTAGGGCAGACCTAGTGACCTTATCTGTTGGGCCGGCCTTAGGCCCACTTACAAGGACAGCCCACTAACTTTAGGGCAGAAAAAAAAAAAGATAAAAGATTTTTAATGGGCCTTACAAGTTTAAAGGTCTCCAAATTTCTTTAACCACCCTTAATTCAAAACGCAACCAATTATCATTAAAACATAAAATATTGTGTGGAAGATAATTACTTAAGGATTGTAATGAGAGTCATTTAAAATATCACAAAATTTTTGTTCACGAGAATATTTTATGAATCATGACAACCTAAGCACACTATTTTCCACCGTGCTTATGTGTCTTCAATTTTAAAAGAAGTTTATTTAAGAACCAAGTTGAGAAGTTGAGATAATATTAGTTGCGAAATTTTTTTTTTTATGTTGATGGTGTTTATTCAAATCTCCTTATTTACTGTTTTATTTATTCACTAATGAATCAGAGATGTATTAATATGACCTATCAAACCTTTTATCCAAATTGAGAAAAAAATGTAAGATTATATAAGGCAGATAGTTGTTTCACAAAGTTGTCATAGGGTATTTTAACACATCTTAGAAAAACAAATCTTAATATTGACTTATACATTGTGAAATCTTGTTGTTGTGAATTTCTCATCTTTAATTAATTTTAGAAATTAATTTTGATATCTCCACATAATTAATTGGTATGAATTGATTTTAGAAATTGACTAAGGATTTCTAAAGTGAAACCAAACAGTTATATTATATTATCTTTTGTATAATTCTTGTGTCTCATTAGAAACATTTATGTTTTAAATTTTTGTTGTTTCAAAAGCAACTAATCTAAATACATAAATATGGTTACTTATTTATATTACCTATCTACAAATTTAGACAATACATAATGGAATTGGATTTAAAAATGTTTAAAAGAAATTCTTTTGTAGATTTAAAATAATAATTAAGAAATATCCTACAAATTTTAAATCTGCAAAAAAGTAGATTCATTAATGTGTGATTTATAAATTTCTATACAAAAGAAAATTGATACTAAATTAAAAGTATATACAATAGTTGGTAAAAATAATTTTCCTTAAAATTTGTAAATTTTTATAAGAAAAATTTACATAATATTCTAAAATGAGAAGATTGCACTCCATTTTTATTCATGTATTTTTAGCTTTATTCTTTCTTCATCTAGTACCTAATTAATTTCAGCTGTTCATCTAAGAAAAAATAAAATAAAAGGTACAGATTAAGAGTACATACATATAATACCTATTAAAATGTCTCCAAGTTTAAATATGAAGTAAGTTGAATAAAATTATATAATTCTGTATATAAATTGCAATTACTATATATAATTTTATAAAATTATAAATTTTGTATTATAATTATAAACATATATAGAGATTATAAGTTTATATATAATAATTATACAAATTTATTATATAAGTTATATATTTTATATCAATATTTTTATAACTAATTTCAGTGCTAGAACGAAAATAGTAGATTAATGTAAGTATATGAATCTCATTAAATATGAGAATGAATAATAAAGTAAATAATTTCCATTTTCATTTGCATATCTTTCAAATGATTAAAATATTCTCTTTAGGACTTCTATATACTATAAATAGGTAAAAAATTGTATTTAGAAAGCAAATGAATCTCAATCACTTTAGTAAATAACTCATGCAAACCAACATAATTTAATGTGTGACCAAAACCTCTCCTCTCATATCAATAAGAGTCTTATTTTTATATAATGTCTAACCATAATTACATATTGTTAAAATGGAAATATAAATGTTTTTTTTTAAGGCTTCTCTTATAAAATATATTCATTTAAACCTCATTTGAAGTATGATCGATGTCCTATGTACACATGAGATCATCACCTACGTCTACATCTATTCAAACATTACTGTATTGTCTTGCTCAAGACATAGTAATAGTAGTAAACTCCAATTAAAGTAAGGAAACCGTTAAACACATTAACATAACATTAGATAACTTAATGAAAGTGATTATTCACGTGGATCAGGCTTATCCAGGTAAAAAGTCATAAACACACTATAAATAGAACGAGAAAAATTAATTACAACATTTATTACCATCTAATACACATTGTTGACTTAAGCATGTCTTCTATAGCCATATCCCTTTCGAGCCCTTCTTTGGAGCGATATCTATATCTTGGATATCTCGACTTGAAGGTTAGAAGACTTTGTAAAAAAGTCATTGACATGGATAGATCTTCATATAATTATAGGGAAGTCATGGTCCCTCCAAAATTTTTAAGTTTATTTATAAAATATATGTAGTATATATTATAGGGTTAATTATGTTTTTAGTCCCTCAAGTATTATGCGATTTTGTTTTTAGTCCCCCAACTAACGTTTGCTCCAATTTGGTCCCTCATGTTTTGAAACGATTGGAAATAGTCCTCCTTTTTGGA
>Ga0214543_1008154_pt1 | contig 17389 bp, 8 predicted proteins | sample CNSS2metaG_FD_160094 | JGI IMG/M metagenome (GOLD analysis project Ga0214543, IMG submission 160094) | Root nodule microbial communities from cowpea collected in UCLA plant growth center, Los Angeles, California, USA - CNSS2 | ecosystem: Host-associated > Plants > Roots > Nodule | place: USA... | reverse complement strand
AAGGTTTACTATATGATTCCAACTCTGATACAAAAGTTGTATGTTATTCAGATGCTGACTGGGCAGGATCTCCTTCCGACAGAAGATCTACTTCCGGATATTGTGTCTCGATTGGTGGTAATTTGATATCTTGGAAAAGCAAGAAACAAAGTGTTGTGGCAAGATCTTGTGCAGAAGCGGAATATTGAGCTATGACTTTAGTCACGTGTGAACTTATTTGGCTTAAGCAATTGCTTCAAGAATTGCAATTTGGAGATGTCACTCAAATGACACTCATGTGACAATCAGGCTGCTCTTCACATTAGCTCTAATCTTGTCTTTTATGAGAGGACCAAACACATTGAAATTGATTGTCACTTCATTCGAGAAAAAATCCTATCCGGGGACATCAAGACCGAGTTTGTCAACTCAAGTGATCAATTAGCAGATATTTTCACTAAGTCTCTTCGAAGACCTAGAATTGATTATCTTTGTAACAAGCTTGGTACATACGATTTGTATGCACCAGCTTGAGGTGATCAATTAGCAGACACATTGAAATTGATTGTCACTTCATTCGAGAAAAAATCCTATCCGGGGACATCAAGACTGAGTTTGTCAACTCAAGTGATCAATTAGCAGATATTTTCACTAAGTCTCTTCGAAGACCTAGAATTGATTATCTTTGTAACAAGCTTGGTACATACGATTTGTATGCACCAGCTTGAGGTGATCAATTAGCAGACACATTGAAATTGATTGTCACTTCATTCTAGAAAAAATCCTATCCGGGGACATCAAGACCGAGTTTGTCAACTCAAGTGATCAATTAGCAGATATTTTCACTAAGTCTCTTCGAAGACCTAGAATTGATTATCTTTGTAATAAGCTTGGTACATACGATTTGTATGCACCAGCTTGAGGGGGAGTGTTAGATGATATAATATTGTGTTTAGTAGTTGGGCTCAGTCCATTATGTATTTCTGGGTTTGGCCCATTATCAATATAAATAAACTATCCTTTGTGTAGGGTTTACACAAGGGAGATTAATCTCAAACCCTATTTCACCTTATTTTACAGAAAGCTTGTAGACATACTTACCAAGGGGTTGAACAATAGTAACTTTGAGAGAATTATATCCAATCTGGGAATGCAGAACACTTATTTTAGATTTTATTCCCATTAGCTTTAATTTTGTATATTGGTTTTATCTTGTTTTTATTACTAGCATATCAATACCACAATCTCATAAATTGTTTCCTAAATTATATCCAATCAGAAATTCCCATAGGCTATGCAACTTTACTAAATTATCCAATCAATGTATATATATATATATATATATATATATATATATATATATATATATATATATATATATATATATCACATGCATGTAATGAGACTAAATAAGAGAGAAATTATTTTCTTCTAATTTTGAGAGGAATTATCAAGATAGGGGAAGTCAACATAATTATCCATATAATTAAATACTTTTCTGTTGCTTTATGGAATTACAATTTTCATAGTTACCTTGAACATTTCATCTATCTTCTTTGTATTTGTTTCAGGTGGAAATGTCAGAACTTCGATCCATCATTGGCGGAACCACCAAAAGGAGCCTTGTACTTGTTGATGAAATTTGCCGAGGAACAGAAACTGCAAAAGGGACTTGTATTGCTGGTAGCATCATTGAAACTCTAGAAAGAATTGGTTGTCTGGGTGTTGTGTCCACTCACTTGCATGGAATATTTACTTTACCCCTAAACATCAAAAGCACTGTGCACAAAGCAATGGGCACAACGTCCATTGATGGACAAATAATACCTACGTGGAAGCTGACAGATGGAGTCTGTAAGGAAAGTCTTGCTTTTGAAACTGCCATTAGGGAAGGAGTTCCTGAGCCTATTATCAGAAGAGCTGAATATCTTTATCAGTCAGTTTATGCTGAGGAAAATTTCCCAAATGAGGAGAAGTTTTCTACTTGCAACAATTTTAATAATTTGAATACATCACGTCTTCATTCTAAAAGGTCCTTATCAGGAGTTAATCAAATGGAAGTTTTACGCCAGGAAGTTGAAAGAGCCATCACTGTGATATGCCAGGATTATATATTGGAACGGAAGAGCAAAAAGATTGCATTGGAGCTTCCTGAGATAAAATGTCTCGTAATCGGTACGAGGGAGCAGCCACCTCCATCAGTTGTAGGTTCTTCAAGCGTCTATGTGATTTTAAGGCCAGATAAGAAACTCTATGTAGGAGAGGTAAATACCAATTTTAGTATATTATCGAAATTTGAAGTAACCTTTTTCCTTATTTATTTTGTTTTATTCCTTTATCTTTGCTTGATAGATACTACAACGCGAGAAAAGAACTAGACACCATATAGGCAAAATTGAGCTATGTATATGAAGTTGGTTTTTGAAGAAAACAAACGGGTAGACATTCCCAATTTATCCAGGAATCAATAATAACACCAACTTATTTTGATCTATTTCTATTATTAATTTTGACTATCTAGCATTTTTCTTTATTTCTATTTTACAAGGGAGTAGTCTCTGGCTATAAAGATGTTCTAAATACTTAGCTGTGGGGATACCATGGATTCCATGGTAACTGTTTTTAGGCAAAAGCAGTCGGTCCCCTCTGGAGGAGTTGCAGGTTTGAACTCCAGACATTGGTTCATTGTTAGGCTCTAATATCATTGTTATGAAAATGTTAATCTCTTCGTACAAGAACACAAATCCTTAACATTGAGCCTGACTACATGAGTTAGTCCAATGGTTAGATAGGATGGATCTGATCCCTTTCACATGAACGATCACATGAAAAGAGACAATTACTAATAAAAATTCTATAATTGGACCCACAGTTCTTTCTGTGGACTTATGGTGTCTGTCCCCTTTATGGTATCTCTAAATATCTTTTGTGATGATTTTTAGCACAATAACAAAAACTTGTAATTTGTCTCAAGTGCTGCAAATTATTCGTTTAGTTTGGATGCTATCATTATGTTACACAGTTCCTTTTTTTTTTAATATTTGTCAATTAGTTGATTTTTTGTTGCATTGAAATGTTATAGACTGATGATCTTGAAAGTCGGGTTCGAAGACATAGATTGAAAGAAGGTATGCAGGATGCATCATTCCTGTATTTCCTGGTCCCTGGAAAAAGCTTGGCATGCCAATTTGAATCTCTGCTCATCAACCAGCTTTCTAGTCAAGGCTTCCAACTGAGCAATATGTCTGATGGTAAACATAGGAACTTTGGCACTTCCAATCTGTGTGCATAGCTAGTTCATAGACATTCATAATATCTAATTCAATTTTTCTGCCAGTTTTATGTGGCGAAATGACTTTAGTTATCATAGTGCATGTACGTGTGTGCACATAATGATGAACTTTGGGAAGTAATGTCTGCAGCATTTTTGTTAGAATTAGTGGCTGTAGCTGTATTAATGTACTTTTACAAAAAGGTCTCTTTGCACACCCACTTGTTTAGTCTATTGTTTTAAATTATTAAGATTAGGTAGAAAAAAACTTATTCTCAAATATTCTATTTGGTCTTTCCTTTTCATTTCATTTGAAAATTTCTTTTTTTCTATGATTGTTTTTCTCATTTTCTTTCTTATATCTTGTTGCAATTTTTATTACACTTTTTTTCTTTAAATAGTTTCATTCAAAAAATGCATTGTATTTTAAAAAATATAAACATTAATGTTATCCTTTAAACATTACATCGTTTAAACCACAAACATTTTAACATTAATATATAATTTTTTTTATTGTAACCTTTAATATTTGTTAAAAATATTTAATTAATATTTGATATTGTGAGATGGGATATGGACATGGACATAAGTACATTCACTACTTAATATTTATATGAATTGAATACAAATTTCGTATTTTACGAAAATAGTGTCGGAAATATGAATATAAATTTTATTTTAGGAATGAGAATAAGCAAAAATGATCAAACATGCTAGTAGTGTTGAGACAAATTCATTGCTATTCGGTTTGAGTGTTGCAACGGTACATTTGATATGATTATATTTTAAAAATTCGTTTTGCTTAATATTTTCTTTTTGTAAAATTTCAATTTTTGTTTGGGTCATTGCTATTTTGTTATAGTCCTTCTAATTTATTTATTTTTCAATTTATTCTTATTGTATTGTTAAATTTGTTTTCGTCCCTTAATACATTCAAAATAATAAAGGGAACAACAAATTCTATCAAGAACCAATCTTATAGTGGGGTACTTTTTATTTGTTAAAAATTGTATATATTATACTAAATTAATATATATTTATAAAATGAAAATATTATATTAGTTAATTTTAATTTTTTATTTTTATCATGGAAATAATTATTTGTAAGTGTTATTTATACTTATTTTTTAATATATTCTATTTTCATTTTTGTTTTTTTATATTATATATAGTTATATTCTTTTCTTTTCATATTAATGTTTATATCTTGTTCATAATCTTTATCTTCAAGATAACAATTTTTAAACAATATTTGTCTTTCAAATATATTTTTAATTTTATGTTGTTACTGTTTTAAATTTATTAGTTATTGTATTTGCAAATAATTATTTTTATTAATATTTATATAATACTAATTTGGTCATAAATTTAAAAAACTTAGTACCATTTATTAAAAAGAGATTAACTATTTGAGTTTTTTTAAAACATAAATAACTATTATATGCTGTTACCATTTTTAAATATACAATTATAAGTATTTTGTATAAATTTGAAATTTATTACTACAAATTATTACATTATTTATTGAAAAAATATTTTGAAACAAATTCACTATTAAATGAAGTATGTTTATCTGCTATAAAAAAATAATATATTTTATTTAGAAAGTTGAAGAAAATATCTTTGATAATACATTAAAAGTTGAGTCATTTTAGAATTATTTTTATGAAGTTAAAATTATAGTTTTAGAATAAAATAAAAGCAAATAAATCTTTTTTTTAAGTCTACCCTACCCTAATCAGTTCTGATTCCGCCTATGTCTTTATAAAATATACCTTTTTTCTTAAAACTCCTACATATACAACTTTTTTTAGCCCTTTTATTTACTACCATCTAAATTGTCTAAAAGTAGTTAAAAGTTACAGTTTTATAATTATCTGATTTAAATTAATAATTAAACCATAATAATATATAAAAGTGAATACTACAGAAAGTTAATCCAGAACACAAGAAAAGTATAAATAAACAACTTTTTATTACAAATGAATTTTCCTTCAAGAAAACTCCACAATAATTAATCAATAAATACTTAATTTGCTAGTCCCTAACAACTAGGAATAAGCAAGAACCTATAAAAACAAAGAAACATATATATAATTGATCTTCTTCTCCATTCAAATTGAAGAATCAGAGAAAGACTTTCAGAAATGGAGCTTCATCAGTTCTTGTCCATTCCCAGTGTGTGTTTCACACTCTCCACAGCACCTTGAGCCATGGTCTTCATTTGCTCCCCAGTCTGCAAAAACGTGTAATTAAAATTACAACACTATTTAAATAATTAATAACAAAATTAATGTTCATTGATATGAGAAATAAGAGGAACCTGTTGGAGAAAACCAGCTGCTTCGTCTTTGTTTTGCTCAGCAGTTTGCCCTGATGTGTTGGCAGCTTCATTAACCTTGTCAACAGCTGCTGAAGCTGATTCCTTCGTAGATTGGACTAAATTTTCGGCCTGAACCTAAACCACAATCAAACAACACTCATTAACAATATTTTCAATTTCCTAAGATCTTCAATTAATTCAGAGTTACATCTTCAATTCATGTATAATATATAAAAATATATAAAAATGTTTGAGTTGAAAGTGGTGTAGAATACAGATAAAAATATCCATAAACTCATTCAAGCAAAGTTAAAGAAACAAGTAATATATGAGAAAAGAGAGTGAGGTTTTGGGTTTTGAGTTGAGAAATGGAATTTGAATGGTTTATTGACCTGAGTCTGGCCTTCGGCTTGGCCTGCACTGAAGCTTTGTTGGGCACTTGCCATGTTTGATTGATATTTGATGAAAAAGAAAGATAGAAGGAATAAATGTAAAATGGTGTTATTATTTGGTGATTTGTGTTATCTTCTTTCAGATGCTTTATTTATATATACAAGTGATGTAAGAAATGCATAAATATAGGATCGTCTTATACTCTGTTAACGAATGTGCGCATTTTTCTGCTTCTCAAATGAGGTTTGCCTCTAATATCAGATAATCACGCATCTTCATCTTTCCTTTACTTTCATTCATTACTAACAAATGCTTTCTTATTGTGGATTTATTGGTAAGAGTACCAAATTTTTTGTGGACTTTATCTCAATGTTACAAAATAAAACTTAACATTTAAAATTAAGCAGTTTCTTTCTACACCTCCCTAGTACATAAAAAAAAAAGAACTTTTCGTAATATTACTCTTTTCGGATTAAACAATCTAAAAAATTATTTTTGACTTTTTGAGATGTACAATTCATAAATCAAAAATGTATTCCAAATTATATAATTCAAAAACTAAAAGTGATTTTTGAATTATGCAATTTAGAATTTTTCACGCTTTTTTTTAACAATTAACACCATCCCAAACTAAGAAAACATGAACAACATAGGAAACATGAAGAAATAGCAAAATAGGAATCTCTCTATATATATTCATATACATTTAAAACTTCCAAGTAATGTTAAGATTACAAATTTTAAGATAATTTTCTTAACACTTTATAGTTAGAAAAATATTTAAAATTAAAAAATTCCAAAAGAAATTTATTAAATAAAATTTAAAATTTTCTATTTACAATTTTTATCTTCATTTGTTTATTTTAGAAAGTATTTAATTTTGATTAAATTTTCAATTTATCTATATTTATTTTATTTCTTACATTACATTTAAATTGATGAAATCAGGTTTAGAGTTCAATTAAATTTTTTTAAAAAATACCTAAAATCAAGGATTTGGTCAAAATTAAAAAGCTACTAACAAAATATCAAATGCTTCAATTTTAAAATGAATGGATGAAATTTACGGATTTAGAAAGATAAATTTTTATTCAATATTGAATCAAACATAATTTTTGTGATTTTTAATAAAAAATATTTTTCAGCTTATTAAAGAATAAAGATATATTTTCGTACTATGGATCTTCCTTGTCATTTAGCTTATAGATTATTACTAAAAGTTTAATGCATGATGTTAAACAAGTAAAATGGAAAATATATTCAAATCTTGTTCTTTCAATTTTATTCAAATTGGTTTGGTCTGTCTTTCAAATCAAGATTTGATACAAATGTTTCGATAATTATTGAGAACCAATTAATGATGAATTAGGTCATCTCATTACAAAATATTTTAGCATGATACGCTTTATATCTAGCTAATGGAACATATATTTTCAGAAAAAAATATTTATAACAATAAATATATAAAAATAATGAGTAATTACTCAGTGATTACTTTTAGTATTTGAATAATTTATTTTTCTTTTTATAGTTTTAAAATAGAATTAACAGTAAAATATGTATTTTTTATTATATATTTTTATAATTTTTTAATTTTAAAATATAATTAAAGGTAAAATAGAAATATAAAATGTATATGAAAAGGGATTTTTTTTTGTATTGTTATAAATATTATAATTTTAAATATAATTAAAAATAAAATAAATATATAAAATATGTTCGTTAAAACAGGGAATTTTATTATGTATTGTTTTAGAATATTAATCTCAACCTATTTATAATATTATCATTTTTTGTTGTTGTTGAAATTGTACTAACTCAATTCCCTTAAATAATGTCTTTAAGTTAAAGTTTTTAGAAGGGAAGATGGGTGAGTGGATGGTATATTCCTCTACCCAAAATATTTATCTTATATAATAAAATACAGAAAATATATTTTTTAGAATCTCTTATGATTAAGTAAAAAAATGCTCTTCCCCTTCCCAACTAAAACTCGAATAACTAAAAGAAATGAAGTTTTGAAATGAAACTATTGTTAGTACTAAAAAAAAAGACATTTAGAAATTTTTAGTTATAAATTTAAAATGAAAACTTGGCTTTATTTTTTCATTATATATTTATTTTATTCAATTTGATTCGTTTATTAATAAAACAGTTTCGATTAAGTCCTTTAATTTTTGAAAACGTTACAATTTAACCCGATATTAGTTTTATGAATTACATTAAAATCTTCAATATTTAGTTGTTAATGTTTTATCCTTACTTAGATGGAAAGTGGTGGTGATATTGTCTAGTGTCAACGAAAACATTTATATGTTTTGAAAAATGAGTTTAATTCTTTATTGATTTTTTGTGTGCTGCTATCTGTTGAATATTTGACATATGTTGATATTTTAAATATCTTTTTAATATATTTTAAAATGCAAAATTAGTGGTAATCAATATATTATGGAAATACAATAAAGAAATAACACAAAAAAAAAATTCAACAGAGAATCCAAATTATTGTAAAACACTAACAGAAAGAGAAAATAAAAGCATGTAAAAAAAAATAATGCCATGTATAAGTTTCATGCAAAAAATATTCGAAGCTTCTAAGTGATTAGATACAAGATTAGAGAGAAACATTTATTTGTAACTCTTCATTTGTGTGAAGTTAGTATCTTGAATAAAGAACGTTTTATTTTCCTATCCTCTTTGTGAGAGTATTTTTTTTTTTATAAAATTTTGTGAAAATAATTGTTAAACTTTCTAGAACTATTAGAAGAGTCCTATGCTAATAGTGTATTTTCCTTGAAAAACTTTTGAAAATATTTGTATAAGCTTTATTCAAAGTTCTTTTTGAGAACTAACCTTGATATTAGAGTTAACTCCGAGTTGGTTATTTGCAGAAGAAGATGAAAATAACCAAAGTTGGAACACATTTGTTTATAGGTAAAAGTTTAACTACTAGAAGCATATAATGATTGTTTTCTTTAGGTATCGATTATATCAATTATCTTAGATTCCCAAAATCTTAAGAGGTTACTAGCTAATTCTCTCTAGCTTCTCTAGTTATTTACAAAAATCACTTTCACATGCCCATTTTCTACTTTTGCTTATGTACTGCTTCTAGCACCTTTAAAAAGGTATATGTTTAGTATATTTGTCAATTTTTGGAATAGTACATATAAGTATTTATAGATTATATTTTTTGGTTACTTTTCACCTTTTCAACAACGCAATTTAAATAAAGTAATATACATGTTGAGACTAACTGTGTTCAGTTTTGGAAAATGTCATTCAATGAATAAGTTTATTTTATTTTTTAAATCAAATTTCAACATATGGTGTTAATTATGTGTTTAAAGTATAAACATAATCTTAGCATCAGGATCTCTCATAGGAGACTGTCTTATTAAGTTTAGATACAAGTTTATTAGATACAAGTTGTGTAGTTGAATAGACAAGAGTGTTTTTTTTTTAATATCTTGATAAGTTTATATTTATTGTTGGTTCCACCACACTTAAAAGTGTTTTATTTTTAGTTGATGTAAAACTTTCAACATATTCTATCATATTATATTATGTTAAAAAGTAGATCGTTTTATTTAATTTAATTATACAAAATCGATTTATAAGATAAAGTTTGTATTTCACTTATATTTTATTTTTTAAGAAATTATCTTTTCTCCTGACGACGTGAGATTTACGACATTATGAATGTGACTAACAATCGTGTATCGATGAATTTTTTCTACCATTAATCATATTGAACGTTACCCAATATGCGAATACATTATATAGCACTGCAGCACAAAGTGTTGAGTGTACAACTTTTCTTTATACCTTTTGTTCCTTTTTGAACTGAATCTTTCACCAAAATTGTCACAACAATTGAATCCGATAGATAGAAGATGTTAAAAACCCGAGCAAAACGGAGAAAAACCTCTACTTTTTGCACTAAGATGGCATAAAGTAACTGCAATAATGCCCTAGATTCTCTGAATGGGACCTGGATGCAAGAGAAGATTGTTGTTTTGTGATGAGAGAGTTTAAGCCCCCACAAATCAAAAATTCATTATTTTAGACTTACAATTCATTCTGAGATTGTTGCTTTTGTCGTTGTATATGTGTGAATCAACATTTGAAATCAAAGTGGGTTAAAGTGTCTTTTCAAAAATTCAAAAATTTACATTGCTTGTAATTTTTCTCTTTTTTTCAAAACCATGCATTTCAAGAGTGTATTTTTTTTGTCACGAAATTATTTAAATTCATTCAACCAAATATTAATTTTACAAGCTTTTTGCACTCCATAAAAATTAAATATTGTAAGAGACATCAATTGTTTTGTGACGGAATTTAAATGAATCGAGTCATAATCGAGTTTGTGACGCTTAAGTTTTTACGTTCTTAAATAAAAAAAGTTACATATGACTAATAATTATAGTTTTTGACTTTGTGATAAATGTTCAATCCAATATTAAACACACAAATTTTATTTTTATGTGATTCATATATTGAAATAATGAGATTCATTTATAGGTATATTACACTGGACTTTCCATAGTTCAAAGGCTCAATAATTTACAAAAAACAGTTGTTCTTGTTATGAACTAATGATTGTCCATTGATATGATACATTTACTCATATGATTCATTACTCTTTATGTAAATATTTGTGTTAACTAAGTTGAGTTGTTTCCTTTATGAATTACATACTGTATTTATAAATATGACTCTTCCTATTAATAATAATACATAAATGAGCTCCCTATTCTCTATTCTCTATTATTTCTTCTTTATTATCTATTATTTTCTCTATTATTCACTTTATTTCATGACAGTTCTTTTAATTGTCATGATTAACATTAAAAAAAGAAATCATGATTAGCTTTTCGTTCTTTCAACCCCTTCTCCAAATAACCTTCCACAAAAAGAACCAATATCGATGATGAGAGTGATGAACATTTTTCTACCCAAAATGTCATAGATCACGGATTCAATCTCATTATTTTTCAAAATGTCATATACATCTCGGATTTCATTTCAATATTCTGTTTTCCTTTTTTTAATTTAAGGTGTTCTTAAGAGGGAACTAATGAATAAATTTGAATCTCATAATCACATATTTAAAAGAATAATAAAGTTATTTATAAACTTTAAAGTTTCGATATTTTGCTGAGTGCATGCTTACCTTATTTTATGTGATTAAATTAAGTTAATCTTTATCTTTGAGCTATAAAATAATAAAATATTGTTTAGTGGAAATACTTTTTTGTTGTACTGACGTGTCTCAACCTCAAAATATATAAGTTGCATTAAACATGTTGGTTCTCAAAAAGGAAAGTTCTTGGTATTATAACTTTGATCTATTAGTTTATATGTTTATAAAGTGTGCATTGAAAATGATAAGAAGAAAGACATGGTATAGAAAAGGAAAAGGAAAAAGATATGATGATGGACATAAAATAAAAGAGTCTCGTAACTATAATTTATGACCTGTGACCTTTTTCTTCTTCATATGTTTTCACTTTACCAGTAACTATACGAAGTGCAATTTTGGAAAACATAAAGTATATTAAATGTAATATTTCTTTTTTCATTAGAGATTAAGCTAAAGATGAGTGGATTTAGCCTAATTCACTTTTTGATGGGATAAAAATTTTAGAATTGGATTTGATCCACCATAGATTAGTGAATTATTGGATTAATCTATTTCATTTTTTTTAATTTATTTATATATTTATTATGATACAATCAAAATGAATTGATTATATTATTTTATAGCAATGTTTACCTATATTACCAAATATTACTATAAAAGATAATAATTGAAAATTAAAATGTTATTTTACATAATTTGATAAATAAATAAATTAAACTTTTAAATTATTTAAATATTTTTTAACATTATTATAGTATTTGAAAACTATCAAAGTGTTAACCTACAGAGTTAGAAGTAATAAACAATTGCAATAAAAAGAATTGTTGAAAAAATGAAAAAAAAAATGAAAAAAGTTGTTGGTGATGAGTTGCGATTTAACTTATATTTAATCTAATGCAAACTTGTTTAACTTTCGATTAAGTAAACTAAGTTTAATTTAATTCATATTTAAAAAATTAAATTATATTTCTATTCAATCAAACTCAAATCTGTAATTTATGAGTTGAAATTTATTTAGAAATCTCTAAACAATAATATAGTTAGCTTTTGAAAGAGACTTTTTTTTTTATTGAAAAGAGAATCCAAAGACACCAAATTTGTCCTGATTGGAAAGTATCTGCTATAAGTTGCAACTAAATTACATAATTATTTTTATTATAATTTTACTTTTTTAATATTTTGGTAATTATTTTTCATTATAATATAATCATAGAAAAAAAAAATTTTCAATTTTTTTTCCATTATCATAAGAAAAATGGTAACGCTTGCTTGTATTTTCACACATACATATTTATATATATATATATATATATATATATATATATATATATATATATTATATATGATAAAAATAGGTAAACTAAAATAATTTACTTAATTACTCGAAGTTTAATATCTTAAATAAAAATTAATTAAAAAATAAATAAATAAAAGTGTACAATAATATGTTGCCAACACTGCTGCCCAGGTACATTAAATATTAAATATAAAATATTTATTCTGTCATCCATGCCTCTAATTACTTAGTGTATACAAAAAGCCAAACCCAAAGTCTATAATACATTTGTCCGTTAGTTTATCAAAAACTGAAAAAGAATGGCTTTTGTAAAGCATAAATAAAGAATATGAAACAACCAATCTTTCTTTAATTTATTAAAAGCTTTTAAGAATTATTTATTTATTCTACTCTTAATTTCGATAATGGTTCCTTTTTTTCCCTCTTTTCGTAATGGAATCCAATAGTCATTAAATATGCCACTGCTTTTTATCAACTATGCTATTCATTTACTTATTTTGTACTAATTACAGTCACATGGTGCTCTTGTCTTTTGATATTTGTTAATCAATATTCATAAATGAATTTAATTTTTTTATGTAAACTTTTAAAATCTACTAATAAATGTTAATTTTAATATTTTTAAATATATTAAAAAAATTTAATATAATAACATCCGAATATTTTAAAAAATCAGCAAAAATAACACTAAACATTCAGAAAAAGAAAATATAGTTGATATGATCTATTTTGAGGGTCAACAGTATCTGATTTTAGGATATGTGTGTGACCAGTCACTGACTTGGTGGCCACCACACTCTTTTGCATTTGCATTGAAGGGAAATATACCAAATTCAATAAGAGGAACAGAAACTTCTATCAGAAACTAACTTCAATAATGCAAACAAAAATAGGTAAATAAATAAATAAATAACCATATTCTCTGTATCTTTCCTTCACTAGTCCTTAGACTCTGCCATATTCAACACCTAAACTAGTCCACAAGAAAAAAAAAAAAAAAAAAAAAAGTAGCTACTCTTCCTCCTTGTTCTGTTTCCTTCAAGGGTGAAAGAAGATTTTTTTTTTCTTCTGCTTCTTTATTTTTCTGCAGAAAACGAAGGGAAGAAAAAATTGAAAGGAAAATAGGTGCTTTTTGAAAAATATAAACCAACCCACTAACCCAGTATACAATAGTAATACATAACCACATTGTTCAATTTTGGATATGAAAAAACCTAGTTTTTTTGTGTTCACTGTGTTTGCATTTTCATTTTCCCAATTTGCTCCTCAAGAAACTCTCTTTGGTTTGAATTGAACTTTTCTTTCCATTCATAATCCTCAGGCTTTGCCTTAACAAGTCAAACTCCCTCTCCTTTTTGTTCTTCTCTTTCTCCATTGCAAGTAATTGGGATTTTAAAGCCTTCACAGTTTCTTCCTTTTCTTGCAATTCCTTCCTCAGATTCTCCATTTCTATGTCATTTTCCTCTGCTTTCCAATACAAACCATCCCCTGTCACAAATAAGCCAAACCATATCACAACTTCACACACTTGTTTCAAGCTCATTGGTTAGTTATACCAGTAACATGAACATTTCTGAAGAACAAAGTAAAAACTAACCAAAACATTGAACATATTCTGCAAATTGTTCAAAAAGTACTATCAAAAATAAAGAGGGAAAAAGAGAGATACCATCATATGTTCTTTGAATGAGTTCATCAAGCTCATTCTTGATTTCAAGATAAAGTTGCTTCCACTTTTCCACAGCTTCATCTCTTCTTGCTCTCTCCTCCTTCATCTGCTCAACCAAGAGCTTAGTTCCCATCAATTCCCACTCTTTCTCACTGTTCTTCTCCATCAATCCAACCTCCATCTCCCTTATCTTCTCATCTTTCTCTTCTACCAAACTCCTCAACTGCTTCACCTCTTCCCTCAGCCTCTTCCCCTCTTGCTTCCAATCTGCCTCCTTGAAAGTGAACACCATTATGTCTCTCTCATAGCTTCTACTCTCCTTCTCCCTCTCATACATCATCTCCTTGATCTCCTCTTGCAACACCCTAACTTTCTCCTTCAAATTCATCACATATTTCTCAGAAGAACTCCTCCCACTTTTGCTCACTCTTCCACCCATGTTTATGACTATCAGGTGGTTGTCGGTTACGTGTTATGAAGGTATTATAACGATGATTAGATAAGAAGATATGATGATGATGATAATGGTGGAGGATGAATGGTGGTGTAAAAACTTGTACAGGGTAGGCTATAGGCTCCTGAATTTTGATAGAAAACGCACCAAGAATTTTGGCGTATTTTATGAAAACTGAGATAAGGGTCGTTGTTGTACTAACATTTCAATAATGGAAGTGGTGAAATGAGACTCGTGAGTAGCACTTGACAAGTTGTGAGAATTTACATTCCACACATACACACCACATGTTTAGCCTGCATACCAATTATAAATAGGAATTCACCTATTCACATGCAAATATTTCTCCAGAGCGAGCGTGAGGGTAGATTTATGACCCTCAATAATTAAACAACATAATTGGCTAATTCCAATTGGTCACATTCCAACAATTTTTTTTTTTTTATGCATTATATTTTGTTCCTAGAGTGAACAGATCAGAGAGAATCTGTACATGAACCGAGAAATTTAGATTTAATGAGTCTCGAACCATAACTAGATTCATATATAAAAGACATGATGTTACGATACCAAATTCCTAAGATAATGTAGGGTTAAATATGATTTTGTTCCTTTAACTTTAAGTGAAAATTAAAATTAGTTTCTTTTCGAAATTTTTGACCAATTTAGTCTCTTTTTTTAAAAATGCATGGATTTAATCTTTTTAGCCAAATTTTGTTAAGTTTATTTGATGTCTCAAGTACATTTCATGATGATATTTAAGTTGTTTTCATTGTTTAATACATTTTCGCTTCAATGTTAATTCAAATACTATGATGAAATATCCTTTGAATATTAAATAAATTTAACAAAATTTGATTAAAAGGACTCAATTCACGCGTCTTTAAAGTTGGAAGACTAAATTAGTTCAAAATTTCGAAGAAAAACTAATTCTAATTTTGACTGAAAATTGAGAGATCAAAAACATATTTAACCTTTTTTTTTATATATATTATTCATCTTACTCATTTACACCTAAATCGAAACTCTTGTTCATGTACCTGAATTTCTCACACACATATATATTTGAGTTCCTTAAGTGAATATCCTAGAAAGAATAGGTATATGAACTCGGAAATGTAGATCTAATAAATTTCGAGTCATGAGTCGATTTTTATATAAAAGACATTCAAAATCTTAATAATGGATTTTTTTGAGTCTTTCTTTTTATATATCCTTCGTCTCACCCATCTTCACTCAACTATTGAATTCCTCACACATTTGTCTCCTAAATAAGTTCTAAGAAATAGTTAACAATCTGTTTAACAAATTAAAAACCATTTAGAGAGAAAAGACAAAAGAAATGCAAATATTTTGAAGAGGTAAATACTTATTTAAGCGCAAATATCCTTGTGCCGTATTCCTTCCCACATGGCCATGGTACATCTAAACATAACTCTCGTGAAGTTTATTGGAACTTAATGATAGGGGTTATTTTTCTAGATCACAAAATTCAGAGACAAGAAAGCAAGGGAGAAAAAAAATGTGTACTTACTAGATGACAATTTGTGCAAACAAAAAGTCAATGTTGATCAGACTGAAAAAGGCAAAGAAAACTCATGAATGCTTACCTTTTGCAATGGAAAAATTCCCCTCCATAATAATTATGAGCAAGGAATAAAAAAATGTTTTCCACTTTTCCTGAACAATAGAATAAAACTTTGCCCCATAAGCCACATGAGTAACACTTAAACACCCCCACATAGTGATTTACTCCATTGTGACACATAGATGATGAATTCTTAAAAAAAGAAAAATTGGTAGAAAGAAAGAAGCATTGAGTGGTCCATAGCAGATAGCAGATTGGGAGAAGAAAGGTTGTGATGGGAAGCACATTTAGAGAGTGTGACAACAATATTCTGAAACTCAGACTCAGCCATGTTGGAGAAGCATCCTATTTTTTTTTGCAGACATTAATGATTGTGTTTTGGTTCCAAAGAAACAAAATTTGAATGTGTGAAATAGGACAGGCTGCATGCAGGTACAAAAAATCATTAATAATGGTATGTGGATGCCACCTTTGGATTCCCTGCATGAAAAGGACTTGTAGCATTCCTGTGATTATGGGGTTGCAGTGTAGGTTTTCCCTGCAAGCTCAATCACTCACCATCATTCAATTCATCTCTGTTTTTCTTCATCTTCTTTCCTATGCTATTTAAATCTTACTGTCCTTTCTACATCTCAGTAGATATATATATTTGTACCAAATGACTGTGCCAAAACTCCTTAAATTTTGCAAACCAAAGTGTTCAAAGTTATGAAGTAGGTATGTTAAGTGTGTTGTTTACGGTCATATTTATGGTTTCGACTTGTTAGGAATACAAAAATAAACACACATAAACTTTCACTATTTTAGGTTAAAAATAGTATAATCTCTCTAATAAATTTCAACATCGGTATCGGAGTCAAATTCATCTTTTAAAGAAAAATTTTATGGATTATATCTTATTGTGCAACATGTGTGCCAACTTTTGTTTTTATATTAATAAAAAACAATAAAATTACTATTATTATAATATAATTATAAAAACTAGGGTAAAAATGGGCGTAATAGCAAGTCGGTATACAATTTTTTTAATATATATAATATTAGGTGATGATATTGTAATATCATTAAATTAATATATAAAATAAATTTATATTTATTAAAAATAAAGTAGAATAAAAAATAATTGTTAGAATAATTTATAGAAAACATGTAAAAGTAATTGTTAGTCTTTAAAAAAATAAATAAATAATTATATTCTAAAGGATAAATTAGAAATAAATAAATGTGGGTAAAAAAAATCTATTATATATATATATATATATATATATA
>Ga0214543_1008152_pt1 | contig 17390 bp, 6 predicted proteins | sample CNSS2metaG_FD_160094 | JGI IMG/M metagenome (GOLD analysis project Ga0214543, IMG submission 160094) | Root nodule microbial communities from cowpea collected in UCLA plant growth center, Los Angeles, California, USA - CNSS2 | ecosystem: Host-associated > Plants > Roots > Nodule | place: USA... | reverse complement strand
AGTACTATTATTATTATTTTATTTACTATTATTGTTAATATTTTATTATTATTATTATTATTATTATTATTATTTTATTATTATTATTATTTATATATTATTATTACTAGTTATTATTATTATAATAATTATTTTATTTTTACTATTATTATTATTATTATTATTTATATATTATTATTACTAGTTATTATTATTACTATTATTATTTTTATTATTAGTACTATTATTATTATTTTATTTACTATTATTGTTAATATTTTATTATTATTATTATTATTATTATTATTATTTTATTATTATTATTATTATTTATATATTATTATTATTATTAGTTATTACTATTATTATTTTTATTGTTATTACTATTATTGTTATTATTATTATTTTATTTTGCAATTATTATTAATATTTTATTTTATTATTATTGTAAAGCCCTCTTATTTCAACCCCAATCTTTAAGGGCTGCCCTAAGGTCTAATGGGCCTATGGGTTGGTCCATAGGGAGCTAAATGACCCAAGACCTGCCCTAACCCACTCATTGGTATCATTTCAGAAAAATAGTTCTCCCTTACTTCCTCTTTGAGCAGTTATGAAGCTCTACTAGGGTTCAGCCATTGTTTCTCATCAAGTGAACTCAGACCAGTTCTCTACTCTTCGTAAGTCAGCTTCCAACTCATGCTCTTGCTCCATTCTGTTCATTCTTCGTAGTTCCAACTAGGGTTGTCTTAAAATAACATGTTATTTTATGGTTTGACCGGTTGTATCGTCGATTAGATGTCTGTACCTTGAGAAATGTGTCATGCATTACTGTAGTGATTTTTGGTTTTGTGATAATAAATTTTCTTAGGAATTTTGGTGTAAGAATTATGGTTGTGGGTTGTTCTTGATTGTATGAAATTGCAGGTACTTAAATGTTGGCACTCATTTATTTGGGATGGATACTATTTTATGATATATGTATGTCTTGGTATGCATTTATAAAGTGTGAGATGAATGAGTTTGCAGGAGTGATGTGATTCATGGATTGTGAATGATGAACTTGGATAAATCGTGGCATGCGATTTCAATGATATTGGTATGAAGTACAATTTTATATTCATGGATTGGGAAGGATGAGTTGGAATAGATTCAACATGGAATATGAATGTGGATTTGGTTATAAAGGTTGGCATGAGAGTTATGTGCATGATAAATAATACTTGATTGATTGAGTATGATTGGTCTGTGTCAATGCGTAATTCCATGAGCCTCTAGGTGAGACCTCATGGTGGTGCTTCAGTGGTCAGGACGTAATTCCATGACCCTTGTTAGTGGGAGTTCATGGTGGTGCCCCCATCTATATAATTTGGTAAGGATTCAAGTTAAGGTTGGATCCTGACACTCTAAGGAGTCAGTTAGTCTCACTTAGAGCGGACTGGCTCTTGTGGTGAGAGTAGCAGGAGGCCTGAAACTCATTAAGGGCCAACCTTGTCTGTGGGGGATTGAGACATTGTACCTTAACTCGGGGGTGAGCAAAAATATCCACCACAAGTGCAAGCATCCACTGAATCCGACTAGATTATATGTAATCCGGATGAGTCGAGTCTGAGTTTAGTGTATTGTTTGAGAAGTCATAACATGACTGATTGATAAATACTGTTTAGATTGTGTGATAACATGTGACTACATGATAAACTGTTTCTACTCTAGCTTACCTTGTTGCTTGTTTGGTTGTCTTGTATATGGTTCTTCTCCTTTTGCAATGATCATCAATATATTGATGTGATCAGATGTGAGTGGCACTCGAGGTCAATATGGAAGGGATGATTCTGCTACGTAGTCCGCCTGGACTGGATTCTACTGCTCAGGGCTTCGTTATAGGGCTATGGCCCATGTATTTGCTTGGCCTTTAATTTTAAATTGGAGTATCATTGAACTTTGTATCTTATTTGGCTTTTGCCATCGTGGTGTGCCTTGAGTATTGGAAGGAGTTATACTTATGTTCTAAGACCACGTTGCTATGTTATCGTGTGTGACGTTTCCTTTAATTAGGGTTATCGATTAAATGGGACGTTACAATTATTATTATTATTTATTATTATTATTATTATTATTACTATTATTATTATTATTTTTATTTTTATTTTATTTTACTATTATTTTATTATTAGAATTTTTTTTATATTTTATGATTTTAGTATCATTATTGTTTTATTATTATTGCTTTATTTTGTTATTATTATTATTAGTTTGCTATTATTGTTTTAATTTATTAGTATTATTGTTTTATTATTATTGTTTCCTTTTATTTCATTTTATTATTGTTTTCATTATTATTATTGTTTTGTTTTATTTGTATTATTATTATTATTGTTGTTGTTGTTGTTAGTTTTATTATTATTATTATTATTATTATTATTGTTTTATTGTCCGTGCGATATTTTGGGACAATAGTTATGTATTCTTCTTGCTTTTGTATATTGTTTGGCTGTTCAACATTGTGTTGGACTATGATCCAGTCATGTGATTATGACTGGATAAGCATATTTCATGTTATGGATTGTATGTATGGTCTTTTGGGTTCTTTGGAGTCCAAAAACTAGTGTGGCACCTAACGACTTGGGGTGTGCTGCCTAGCGGCTTAGGGTGTGCTGCCAGGTGATAAAGGAAAACCAGATAGGCTTGGACCGCATGGCGCCTGCGGAAAATGTGATCTCGCAAAGCGGAAAAGATCTGGTAGAGGCTCTGGAAAGCGCGTGGCGCTTGGTGGTGAGGAGTGTGCCGCTAGGCGATAATTGCAGGCATGAGCATTAGAGGTGCGTTTGTGCCTAGCGGTACGCGTCCCTCGCCAGGCGGTCTGCAAGTGGGCCGTGCCTGGCGCCTTATGAGCAGCACCAAGCGATTTTTGTTGTAACAGATTTGGGTTGTGCTTACGTTGATGTGCGTAGTCTACAATGCTTCTAGGATATCTCAAAGGTTGACTTGCTGGTGTTCTTTGAGTTGTGGCTCGGAACGTATCCCTTGAGTTATGGCTCGGGATAGGGGTTAAGCATGTGGTATTCCTTGAATTGTGGATCTGAATAGCAGCTCTTGAGGTTTGGCTCGGGGTGGCGGATGAACACGAGGAACTCTTGAGTTGTGGATCGGGTTGGTGAGTGTTACAGGTGAGAGTGTGCTGGTTGTAGCCAGTACGGATGGGTCCAAATAGATTGCCCTCCTTAGTAATTGGTTGACGAGTTTGGTATTCTTGGGACGTTACGAACTATGTTCGTATTGGGAACTCGACCCGGCGTTACGGTGTGTGATCTGTAGCATGGTTTCCCGCACGTGCTCTATCGGTTGTGGTCGATAGGTATGGCAACAAGACATCTTGAGGTAATTCCTAGAAGACGTAGAACACGGTTCACATGGTTGTGGCCATGTGGTGTGAAATCAAAGGATGGAAGTCCTTTGTTGTGATTGATTGATATATATAAATGTGTTGTGTATGTATATGGTTTATTCTGTTAGCTCACCCTATCTGCTTGTGTTTGGCGATGATCGTGTACGCGGTACATGGGAGCAGATGATGTTGCAGGTGGATTCAGTGAGGCTTGGCGACGGAGCGGGAATAGCTTGGGAGTCTTTATGATTTATGGCTTTGAAATAAATTGTAAACACTATGGATGTTTTATACTATTTTGAGTTTTATAAATTATGGAATTTTGGACTATTCATAGATTTAATAAAGTTTTAAATTTCCCGCGGTTTTGGGAAATGATGCTTTAATAAATGAAACTGTCATAATATTTCTTTACTTTTTATTTAAAATCTGTAATATCCTGACAGGATGTTACATTACGTCATATATGTCACATCATATAGATATAATTGTTATGCAGGAGAGGGAACAACTCTTCATGGTGCTAGCACGATTAAGAATTGGAGGGCTATGTACTCTCCTCGCGTTTAGGTCGAAATTCGATTAAGTTTTCCGAGTAATACACAGTTCATCAAAGATTTTCATAATGGTAAGTGGGATAGTTCGTCCAATGGTAAGTCGGATTGCTCGTCCAATGGTAAGTTGGATAGTTCGTCCAATGGTAAGTCAGATAGTTCGTCCAATGGTAAGTCAGATAGCTCGTCCAATGGTAAGTCAGATCGCTCGTCTAGTGGTGAGTCGGATGGTTCGTCGAATGGAAGTTGGACAACTCGGCCAAACTGTAAAAACGAGTTTGTACACAGGCAGGTGGCTTAGTGATATGGCCCAACGACAACCCAAAAGAAGTAGGTGATATCGCTGTCGTTAGGCGATCAAATTACCACTACTTAACTTTAGCAACTTCAGTATTGCATGGTTAGTAGTGAACAAACTAGTTAGGGTTAAGATAACCCTGGGTCATCTCATAACAAATACAGAATTGATCTCAAATATTTGATTCTTATAGAAATGCAATTAAAACTAGTAACTATAAAAATATGGGGTTTTGATATGCAAAGAATGAATGTCAGACAAATAAAGGATTGTAAACATAGTAATAGAAACTAGGTCAATTCCACTGCTTTTTCAAAATAGGATTTTTCATCGGTTATCTAGAGATTATTGTTAAATTAATTATTGTTGTTGATTTACAAATCATTCAATGTAAAGTCTCAATTCATTTGTTGGCATTCTCACTTTTAATCAAAGTACATTCTCATTTAAAAGTGAGAATTTTTAGATTATCCATAGTAAATTCAACCAAAGTACAGTCTCAATTAAATTTTGCTATGCCTAATCATGTCTATTCCTTTGTTTCTTCACTAAATAGAAAACTTAATTAATCAAAGTAAAGTCTTGACTCATTTTAGTTAAAGTAATTATCTCTAATCAAAGTACAGTCTCAATAATTGGCAAAAAACAAATTTAATCAAATCAAAGTTTTTAAATAAAATCAAAGAAAAGTCTCAATTGAATTTAAAAACCTTTTAACTCATATGATTAGCATGCATGTAGATTTAAAATCATTATTTTCTATTCGATTAAGAAGCAAAGGACATAGATAAACAAGAACCACAACAATAATAAAAATAACAAATACATAAATCCATCTAAGAATCCAATTAAGAAATTACAGTGGAATCAACCCTAAAAGCTTAGCCCTCCATGGCTTTGATGGAAGACATGATAATATGATGAAGGAAAGAAAGTAAAATGAAAGGAAGAATGAGAGATGTGGTCAATGACAGTATCTGCCAAAACCCGAGAGTTTCTAAGTAAGTGTCCTCCTTCTGCTCCCTTAAGCCTCTTTATATAGGATTCAATCGGACTTGGACTTTATCTGTTTGGTTGCTAAAATTTTTTATCTTTATTTAATTAATTAGCAACATAATTTCTGTCCAATTTCGAATTCTGCCTCTCTTGTTTAACCATTTTTGCAATTTTGACCAGAGTTAACTGCTGGCTTTGATCATTTGACCAGTGTTGACAAGTTTTGACCAGTTTAACTGCCTATCAGATGCTGACATGTGACAGTGCACTTTCTCTCTCCAAAATTAGGGTTTTTGTAGATTGCAATGGAAGAATGAGCTTTGACAGCTGCTGCATTGGTGGACTCCGACGCGGAGCTACTGCGACAGAGGCTCGAACAGGTGCTTCATTCACGGTGCAGATGCGTGGTGAACTGCTGCTCCGATCTGGCTCGCAGGTGCATATGCGGTTGTGCGCGAATCTGAAGGTGTTCGCTGCCATGGACGTGATTTCCGCTGCTGTTGCGGACGGTGATTGAACGCTGCATTTTGGTGAGAAGGATGCTGGATGTGCGGAGATGCGACGCGGCCTTGGGTTGCTGCTGCAGAGATGGTGTGCTGTCGTTGACGCTCCAGATCTATGGTGTGTGTGCAGCTCGCGATTTGAAGTGCTGGACTATTGTTGTGTGATGATGAACGAGGGTGTTGCAGTGATGGTGATTCTGGTCCACGGGAAGAAGGGTAGAGGCTGCCATGGCTTGCGTTTCGCGCATGATGAACGAAGAGCTAGTGCTGGTTCAATGCTTCCATGCGAGATGAAGCTTCTACAATGGTGATTGGCAAGCTGTCACGGTGGCTACGGTGGTACAGAAGGTTGAAGATGGTGGATGCGTGAACTGCCTTGGAGGCCGGCGCAGCTGCTGCTGGAATTTCCGGCGTCAAGGCTGCGCGAATCTTCTGGGATAGTCACGGTGTGCAGGTGGTGCGTGAAGCTGCATCGTTCTTCTTCTGCAGGTTTGTGGTGGAGCGTTAATGGTGGATTCGAACTCACAGTGGTGCAGAAGGTTGAAGATGGTGGCTAATTTGTGGTGCTGTACTAGCTCGCGGTGGTCGGAAAGTTTGCTGCCGGCAAGGGTGGCGGCTGCCATGGTGATGGAAGGAGATGATGAAAATTATGGTTAGGGTTTCATTTTGGGAGATGGTGATGTGACAAGCTCTGATTGCTCAATTTGGTGAGTGGAGGATTATGACACGTGTCATCATGTGGTTGGACAGATTTAGAAGGTGAGGATTACTAGATGGCATAATCTGGTTGAGATGAGTTTAAGTGGTAGGAAGGGTGCAACTTACTAAAAACTGGGGGTCTATAACAGGTTTTTGTGGTCCACTTGCAAGAGGAGTGTGTAAATAAAAAGCGGGGGGGGGGGGTGCATTTAGCTCCTGAATTATTCTTTTCTAGGATTTTCTGATTTTGGACTTTTGTAACTTTAAATATTTCAAATCCAAACTTTTAATGACCCAAATTAAATTCCAGCTGCATTAACAAACGTTAGAATATCCAATAATATTTTATGTGTGAAATCCAATTATTTCCCCTTTCTTCTCTCCACTGCCCAAACTGAAAACACTCTCTTAAAATACTCACACTCTGCATCAACCTTCATAATTTTTCCAATCCTCTCCAACCAGAAAACTCAAAATTCTCATTCTGATCCACCCTCTCTTCTTGTTGCAGCCAGCAACACTGAATTTGGAGCTGAACTTCTCCCTCAAGTTGTTCTTCCCTCCCATTCTTGTAAGTTCACTTCAAGTTTTTCCCTTTTCTCTGCAAATTCAGATGATGGAGCATCTCCTTCTTTAAAATCCTAATTGAAGTCCTATTCTCACTTTAAATTCTACATTCCAGCTTCCTAGGTTGTGCAATTAAGGGGTTCCTTTGTTGAAAACGTTTTGCTTCTTGGGGATTTCAATAAGGTAAGGGAAACTAGCCAATTTTCTCTAATTCTTGCATAGAAGTATTTCTAATGGTCTGAAAGTTCATGATTTAGTGTTGTATGAAGGTTTGATCGGTGTGATTGAATGTATGAGTCGATTGTGCAAAATCTTGTGTTGTTGCATGTTGAAATAGATTGGGAACCTGGTATTTTCGCCTAGGTGAGTAGCTCTCGCCTGAGCAAAAACGCCAGGAATTTACCCCTGGAACTGCACGAGGTCTTGCCTAGGCGAGCTGGGTTCGCCTGAGCGAGAGAGACGCTCTAGTCTAAGCGAAACAGCTTAGCCTGAGCGAGAATTCGCCCAGTTTTAGAGTTGCCCACTAGTCTCACTCAGGCGAGAGTGACTCGCCTAAGCAAGGGTGACCCTCTCGCCTAGGCGAGACCTTCTAGCTTGAGCGAGTTCCTTTGCAGAATTGTGATTGTTTTCCTCTGTTTTAAATTATTGAATGCTATCATGAATAATATATTGTGATGTTTGTTGTACTATGCTTGAATTCCGGTGATTTGTAGAACATGTAGTAGGATTGTATGAAATCAGATTATCGGAGGGTGTGGTAGCACTAGAATTCAATGGAAATTCTAGAGAGTAAGTTATTGTATGTAAGGACATGAGGACTCCTAAATTGGTTGGTATCCTGAAATTCCAATAATCATTCGCGCTCAGATAGAGCAGAATGAATTATTTTGTGAGGAGTAGTAGGGGTCATAGTCTCTAGACTTGATCGAGTCTTAGACGCGAATGGGACTTACCTTATGAGAGGTTGGGTGATAGCCCCATGTGTCCATACTCTGCAGAGTTTGGGAACCGTTACAGGTGCAAGCCACCAAGAGCTCCAATGTTCCTTACATAATCCGGATATTAAGTCTAGAGTCGTGTGTATGTATTATGAGAGTCTACTTAATTATGACAGATGTGAAAATTTCTAATTTATGCTTATTATCAATTTGTATGATTTCTCTTAATTAAGTTAGCTTACCATTTCTTGCCTATGTTTGTTTCCTCTGTGTTTTTTTCTCTTTTGCTATGATCGCCTTTTTGGTGTGAGCAGACACAAGTGCAGGCGAAGATACTCCTCTTCTTGATAGGAGTTGATCTGTGGTCGTGGATATCTAGTAGTAGTGGCTATTCTATGTTTTGTTGAACTTTGGTGTTTTGTTAACCCTTTTCTTAGTATCAACTGTAATTATACCTAGTCCAGTTATAATTTAATTTTGGATGACTGTATTGGTATTATACTCATAGATCAGCTCCCCTTTCTTACTATCTACTTTGGGTTATCATGATATGATATTTTATTTAGTAATGCAAAAGCTATTAAATGGGATGTTACATTATGCAACTAAAATCAATTTTTACGCCATTTTTACCTTACGTACTCAATAAATCCAATAATCACAAATCCTAATTTAATAAATCCTTAAGCACACAAATTCTATTAAAGCCTCAAATTTAAACATTAAATGAGGGCAAAAATTTGAACTCATCAGTAGCCCAAAAGGAGGAAACGTGGCACAGAAAGAATGCGTAAAATAAGTAGTAACTGACAAGCAAATATCCCTGGATTTTAGGAACAACCCTTGGAAAGATTTCAAGAGAGAATAATGGAGAAGTTGGTAGGTTGGTTAGCTAAAAATCTGGCAATAAGGTAACGACTAGAGATTGAAAGACCCTATATATACATGAGAGATTAAGCAAAAGGGGTGAATTTTTTTTGGGAGGAGCAAAAAATAGAGAAGAGAAAGTCGAGGGAGTTCCTTTACAGGAATTAATTATCATAGTTCTGATTTTGATCCTTAATTCCAGATCGGAACAATTCTAATACTCCAATCATGCATCCTCTTGTTATTAGGCCTCTTGGTGGGCTTTGGGCTTGAAATGCATGTGGGTCATGGATTGGGCCTTGAGCATGATTTGGGCCTAGGCGTTTGCCCAACCTATAAGTCTTGTTGGGATCACATCAGTTGATTAGGGAGAGTCACCATCAGGTTTTTTAGTTCTTATGCCTTTGGCTGTTTACCTGGTGTGATTCTAGGTCTGTGAGTGTGATTCTTGCAAGGCTATAGGCTACATTTGTTTGTGAGTCAAAAATCTTGGTGTGTTTCTTTGTTATAAAGTGTAATCTTAGTGTGTGATTTGTAAAACTTTTGAATATAGCAGAAACCAGGTTCAAGTTGTCCTGGTAAATTGGATGTAGCTCTGTAATAGAGTGAACAAGTATAAAAACATTTGTGCCATTCTCTTACCCTTCATCTCACTCACTTTAATTCACTTTAAAATCTCAAGAAAACCAAGTAAATCATTCTTCGTTGTGTGTAATTGTGTTTCTGTATAATCAGATAGTGCATACTTGTTAGAAATACTGTTTGGAACAATCTTGAGTGTAAAAGTTTGTTGTTTGAGTTAAATCTGCAAAGTCTGCATTCTGCAATTTCTCAAGATTTTAGTCGATTGATTTGAAATTTTAATTAACTAATTCATAAGCTTAAGAACAAATTAATCTGTTGTTTTATTTTTTTGACCAATTGAAAGTGTAATGTTCTATAACTTTTGCATTCAAATTTTATGATCTATTTGATTCAATCAAAAGGGATTTTAAGCTTTCGAAAAAGTTTTAAACAACGAATTCAACACCCCTGCCCTTCTTGGCTTAAATCACCATTTCAATCTAACAATTGGTATATAAAGCAAGGTTCCTTAAGGTTATTCAAGTTTGATAAAAAAAATCTTTTGAAATGGCTTAAAAGAAACTTCCTTTTACAGAAGGTGTTTCCATTCATATGTTACCTATGTTTAGAGTTATAAACTATCAGTTTTGGAAAATTAGAATCAAAATTTTCATTGAATCAATATACCAAGGTATTTAGGATGCTATTGTGAATGGACCTTACACTCCTAAATGTGTTGTTGAAAATAAGCAGGTGGACAGGCCTTGGACTAAATGGACAGAGGAAGAAAGGAGAAGAGCTCAATATGATTGCAATGCAGAAAACATCCTCACATCATCTTTGAACATGGATGAGTTCTTTAGGCTCTCCCAATGCAAGAGTGCAAAGGAAATGTGGGATGTACTTGAAGTCACACGAGAGAGGACGAATGATGTGAAGAGACACAAAAGCCAAAAACATTAAAAGTTATGATATGCCTTTTTCTTCAATTCTCAATGTCCTTTTATGTCGATGGTCTCTCGACCTCTTTCATTCCCTTCTATTACCCGATAACCCCCTATTAATTGTTGCCATTAAGTGTCTCACTACAAGAAAACTTCTAAATATTGACCAATTTTAGTGTCTAATAATGATTAGTAACTATAGTAACCAATTTAGATACTAATTTACAAAACTAAAAATTATTGGTTACTGTATTGTCGAAGAAATGGCCAACCTCAACATGATCATTTTGATTCCGACCCAGTAAAGATATGTCACGGGCCGAGGTAATCTCCTAGAATTCGGACCAACCTTTGACCAACCTTGAGGAAGGATATTGACCGACTTTGTGATGGAACACCCTTAACTAAGGGTCCAATCACAAGAAGCATGGCTAAGCAAACTCAAGAAGAGTTAGCAACATCTAGTCAAGGTGAAGGTAAACTCCTTTTCACTTAGGCAATCATGGAGCATTTTTAGACCTTGTATTAAGGGTCGTGTAGTGTAGGTTTTCCTTTGAAGCCCTTGTATTTAAAGGCCATGTAATGTAGGGTTTTAAAAACAATCTTGGTTAAGTAGGAAGCATTATATGCGCCTAGCTTAAGCAACTCTTTTATATTTAATCATGTGTCATTGTTCTATTGGACAAACTTTTCATAAAGTAGCTTTCCACATAACAACACATGAGTGGTTTGTTTTGTGAGAACGAGGATTGCCACATGTTAAACTCTCCTCCACCAAGATAGCATTTTTAGGTTTTTGGTGCATGTTAGCATTTTAGGGTTTGAGAATGATAATGTTATGCTGCCAAAATTATTTTTGAGTCATATTTCTTCTCTTAGTCACTCGATAGAGCATCCTAAGAGGTCCCTCTAGCACCCTTTTCTCTAGAGTTCTCCTAACCTCTCAAACAGCTCCACAAACAACCTTCATTCCACCATTAAATCACCAAAACCAAGAGCCATTTTCTCTCAACACCAAGCTTTCGCGAATTCATCATCCACCATAGTCACCATTTCGAGCGTTGGCCCAACCTAGCTTGAGGAGAAGGCTATAATTTGGTATGAAGAGCTAAGTTTCTTGTTCCTTACCTATGTTATTATTATTTTTTGTGTTCATGTGTTTTTCTTTCTTGTCTTGTTTCCAAATCAAGTTCTTTTCCACACAAAAAATGTGCTGGCAACAATGTGGGGTATTTTTTAAAAACTACTACAGTTAGCTCAGTGGTCCAAAAAGTGCTCTCTTTATATCAAAATAAAGCACTTTGAGTATAGTTTCTAAAAAAAAAAAGAGAATGAACACATTTGGAGTTCTATGGAGAGATTTATGAGCAAAATAGTCAAGAAAGGTCAGATTTGCCAACATTAGCGTTTTTCATGCGTTTTTATGCTTAGGCTACCATATTTTGTTTTGTTTGTGTGTTTTTATATTTTTTGAGTCTTGTTTCATATTACCATTTGGTCATCTCATGTTTGTTGGGTCATTTGTTATTTTCAAATCTATCCATGTTGTCAAGAGTCATGTTTAATCCTTTTAATGTCATTTTCTCATAATTTTGAGCTTTCAAAAATCACAAAAATATATGTTCTTCTTTGTTTTCAAAACTGCACCATATACCACCTTTTGAGTGCTTTTTGTTTACATATTTGAGTTCATATTTGTCATTAAACCATTGACAAATTCCTAGAGTTAAGTTTCCTTTATGTTTGTTTAAGTTTCATGTCCTATTTTGATTCTAGTAGATTTTTCTTCTATTTTGGATTCTTGAACCTTTGAGCTACCAAAAGTGTTTTCAAAATCATATTTAGTGTGGTAGTGGGGTGTGTGTTGGTACTGGAAATGTGAAAAGAAAGAGAAAAAAAAGGAATAACAACATTGGGTACATCAAAATCAATAAAAAGTAGAAAAACAAAAGCAAAAATTGAAAAGTAAAAGTAGAAAAGGGGACCACTACCACTAAAAGTCGTGTAAGTACTATAATGTTGATTTAGTGGGCTGATTTACTTAATACATGTGCTCTGTCCAACAGCCAAGCTTCATGTATTTGATGCAAGCAAAAGAGTGTCAATAATACACCTTTGGTTTAAGGCTTGTAAAGACAAAAAAATATCATTTCTACTCTAGTAGTTTTTGGTTTTTGTGATCTATTCTAAAGCTTTTCTTTAGGTGTATTTCTTTTGTGTGCCTAACCTTTGTTCTTAGCCTTTATTTTCTTATTTTCTCCTTCCTAACTCACGGTTTTGTCATCCTAAGATTCCTTTTGAAGAGTTTTATTTATTATTTGCCTTTATTTGCTTTATTCTTGGCATTCTACTCTCGATTTTTGAATTGTAATGTGGTGTAGTAAGTTTTGAGATTTAGGAGGAGCTTAGGATACTTAATGCAAAACAAGTTAAAGTTCAAGAAAAGTTGAGACAAAGCAAAAGTAGGAGTAAGAGTGTGAGCAACTCAAGGAGAAGCTCTGAACATAATACACAACTCACACACTATGAGGAGGGTAGTAGGATTTTGAGCCAATACTATCAACCTCCTCCACCTAGAAGGCCAAGAAGGGAGCATGAACACCAAAAGCCTAGAGAAGTTAAGGTTGACCTTCCTCATTTCCATGGGAAGGAAAATGTAGAGGCATACTGTTAGCATTCCATTTTGTAGTGTTTTTCCTTTCTAAAAGTTTAGTTTTAGTTTAAATAAATGTGTTTGTGTCTTTAATTAATTAGTTTTTGTTGATTGTCTAGAAAAATAGTGTTTTTATTAAAATGTGTTTAAAAGGTTACCTTTAATAGTGTAACGTCCTAGCCGAAAATTACTTATAAAAAAAAGGAAGAAATAAGATTTATAAAACATCACATTTATTATCGCAATTTCCAGTACTCTCAGCCATTTGAACTAGTACTTTTCCACATCATAAAGGTTAACATTAATTGTCATAAAGGCTTCCACTACCCGCATTTATTAAATAATTATTTATTTAATTATTTAAATTCTTCGGGTCTTACAAATAGCATTTTGATTCATTTAGTTTGTCCTTTAAAGTTCCCCTTTTAGAATAAATTAGCTTTGTTTGCAAGGAAGTCCTTCTTAATTGGCTTAATTACATGAGAACCCTTTAACCCAATTTTTGTTTTGAGAGGCCCCTGGTCAACACAAATGCAATCTTGACAAGTGTTCCCCTAAACGAGTGTTTCACTAAAGCTAATCAAGGGAGACACAACATTCCATCATGAGGTGAAAACTTGATAAAGGTTTCTAAAAAAAATATGATGCTACAACCTTGATCTAAGAGAGGCACGAACACCCTAAAGCTTCCATCTTGAAGGGGAACTTGATGCATGAAGATTTGATCGAGAGAAAGACTCGTAGCAGAATCGAGATGGAGGAACGAGAGAAGATTGAAGCAGATCAAGGGTGCCACGATTGGGGTTCAAGGTTTGCGATTCTGATTCCAGATGTAAGGAATCATGTTCTCTTTTTTGATTTTTCGTTTGGGGTTTAAAAAGGGCAGCGATTAGGTTAACAGAGAGAGCCTTAGCTGTGCGCAAGAGAGAAATTCTGGGAGGCTAGGGTTCGAGAGAGGTTCTGGCGCAAGAGTGAGAAGAGTGCAATATAATAGGGTTCCTCCTTCTTTGATGAGCACAAAACGGCCTTTAGAGATTGAGGTTTTCTCTAATGCGTCGGCTAGTCTCATTTAGCCAATCACGAGCACAAAGTGGTCGAGATTGTGCTAATTTAACTTCCTTTTGCCATTTTAATTTTAATACTTTGCTCTATCTCGTGTAATTTTCTTTTGATTTGCAATGAAATATCTTGTTTCAACTTCAATTCTTGTTTTACAGCTTGTGCTTTTTTGCTTGTTTATGATTATTCACTTGTAGTTTATGTTTTCAGCATTTAAATTATGAACTGCTTTTACATTTCTATATTGTTTTTAGTTTTTATTCCTATTCTGGTTTTTAATTCAGTGATTGGATTTTGGGGAAAATTTGCACACCTCAATGGTTCCTTTTAGGAACTATGTGTCCCCAAAGTGGACTCAAAATGCAGATTTGAGTTTTAAACTAGGAATAATGCACAGGATTGATCAAGACAGGTTCTAAATGATTATGCAAACATACTCAATGCTGCAGATGTCATGAAAACATGCAAGAACATGAAAAAGATGATTAAAGCACAAGTTCTTTAAACTTTAAAATGAAAATGCAAGAGAGAAAGGTTAGAGAAGAGAGGAGACCATGAGATTTTTATACTGGTTCACTCAAACCTGAGCTACATCCAGTTTGTCATGACAACCTGAGCTTGACTTTGCACTATTTCAAAAGATTTACAAAGTATCCACCCTTACACTTTCAAAATATGCAAAAACCACACAAAAGACTCTTGAATCACACAAGAATCACACCAACACAGCAAGAACCCTTTTGCAGACCTGGAAAACCACCAGGCACACACACAAAGATTGAGAAAGATCAAACCTCAGTGGTAGCACAACCCAGCCTACCACAAACCACTTTCTCCAAGCTTCAAACCAAGCCAAAAGCTCTAAGAATTGATCCAGAATCAATCTTCAACTACTGCAAACTGTATGATCACGAAAGAGAGAGTTTCCATGAGTTTCTAGAGCAATTTCACGTTCAAAACTGATTAACAGACATCTTTTTCAAAAATCACAGTTTTTATAGTCAAACTGTTACAAAACTCAACAGGTTAATTTTCAAATCAATGGTTGATTTCACTTGACTTAAGTGAAATCAGTCGATTAAAAACTAAATCAACTGATTGAATTTGGTGTAGTTTAAGACTACTGCAGCTAACCCTTTAACCTGTTAAAAAATCATTCAATAGATTAAAAGAGACATTTTAACTTGTTGAAAAACCATTCAACATATTAAAAGACACACTTAAGACCAAATACATTTAATTAATGCTACAAGGTCTACAATATGAATTACAAACTTCAAATACACTTTCTTAATGATGTAACTACATGGAGAGCACACGTTTCAGCCTTGATCAACATGGATATCATCAAATCTCCTTTTCTTCATCAATGTAGGCTTCATTCCAATGGTAATGGCTTCAAGATAGTTCAAAAGAGTTTCATTCAATCTTCATCAAATCTTCAAGAAGCAAACCACCTTGGCTTCTCATGTCAACACTTTGGTGAGTCGGGTAAAAGGAGGGTTTTGTTCTATTGTAAGTCTTTGGTCTAAGCTTAGTAATAGTGCTCTTGCTGGGTTTTGGTGAGCATGTAAGGGTTGTTGCTTGTGGGTCTTAGGGAAAGCAACACTCTTACCAGGTTTTGGTGAGCAGGTAAGGGTTGTGCTCTTGCTGGATTTTGGTGAGCAAGCAAGGGTGGTTATTTGTAAGTCTTAAGGAAAGTAGTGCTCTTACCGGGTTTTGGTGAGCAAGTAAGGGTTGTGGCTTGTTCTCTCCACGAAGCGTTGGTGCGGAAGAAAGGTAGAGTGGTTGGTTATGAGAGAATGACATACCGTTAGAGATTACTTGGTGATAATATGTTGTTGATTGCATGTTTTGGGGTTTGGGAACATGTTTCTAGTTGTTATCTTTGATCAGTTATGCATATGTTGGAATTAGGCGAGGTGAGTTTTGTGTGTGGGTAATATAATGTTGCATGATATCACAATATGGTTGTTTTTCTATATGAGATTATTTGTGTTAAAGGTATGTAAACATTTCATGTTGTTATATAATTATTTGTTGGGTGTTTGGTTTTGATAAAGTTAAATAACGATATGGATTTTGCATATATTTTTTTAATTACGAATTATAATTTTATTTAATAATATTGTGAAAATGCATAAGGTATAAAGTTATATGTGGAACGAAAAGAGAGGTTGTATGCTAGATTATTTTATTTTAGGAATAATATTTTACTTACGTTAATTCATAGAGGATTTTTGTTTTCTTGAGTAAGAATATTTTTTTAAGAACTATGAGGTTTTTATTTTATATGTGTAGTGAATGTTTATGTGTACAAATTGATTTGGTATGTGACGTTTTCATGTGAGTGTGGAAAATTTTAGGTATGTATATAATTTTAGGTATTTATGATGTTCTATTTTCTAAGTAGACAATTTTTGACGATGAAATTTTTTAAAGTTGGGGCGAATGTAAGACTCGAGAAAAATTAGACTACAGGGAAACACATGAAAAAAAAAATTAATGGCTTGATTAATATATTGTTGATTTATTTAATTTAATTAGGTTATTAAACTATGAAATATGAAATAATTATTATTTGAGTGATTTAAGTTATTGTGGTATTTATAATAATTATTTAAGTGATGTAAATTATTGTTTTATTTATTTTAAATTTTAATTTATATTTAAAGTTGCGGATATGTGTATATAATTAAGTGGTACGTAAGGATGTCAACGGGTCGTGTAGGGTACAGGTAGTAGCTCCCCCGTACCCTACCCGCTGGATAAATATTCGCCCCGTACCCAACCCATATCCGTCGGGTATTCGTTATGTGGGTACCCGCCTATTTTTTTCATATCCGCGGGTACCCGCGGGTATTTACAAAATTATTTAAAAAACAAATATTTAATCATAAATTCAAATCAAATAAAATAAAATACATCACTGTCACAAATTTTAAATAAAGTTCAAATAAACTCAAGTTCATACAAATCCAAATAATTATAAAAGTAGATATAAAATGACTTTCAACACAATGAAAATTCTATAAAAAGTCCACTTTCTCCAATTGATTCCTAAAAAATAAACAAAATAAACAAATAATAAACCTCAATTGCCGCGTGCCAAGTATTCTTATTTTGATTTTATCCTTTGACAACAAGCATACCATAAATGTCATTGTCTATATAGGATTTGATGTATATGCCCAATTTCAAATACAAGAAAGAAAAGAATGTCAAGGGATGTACTTGGAAGAAGACAACATACCAATACTTGAAGTTTGAAGAATAAAGACAAAAGAGAAGATGCGCAACTTAGAAAAATTAGGCCAATATATATATATATATATATATATATATATATATATATATATATATATATATATATATATATATATATAT
>Ga0214543_1008149_pt1 | contig 17391 bp, 5 predicted proteins | sample CNSS2metaG_FD_160094 | JGI IMG/M metagenome (GOLD analysis project Ga0214543, IMG submission 160094) | Root nodule microbial communities from cowpea collected in UCLA plant growth center, Los Angeles, California, USA - CNSS2 | ecosystem: Host-associated > Plants > Roots > Nodule | place: USA... | reverse complement strand
TATATATATATAAATAATATAATATATATATATATATATATATATATATATATATATATATATATATATATATATATATTACTACTAGGGTTGATGATGCGGGTTGGTCCTATCCGTTTAGGCTTGGCTCGCACTTGGCCCGTAAAATGCGAGTCGGATTAGCTCGTCCTGCATAAGTGCGGGTCTGCGAAGCGACTCATCTTTTGTTTTTTTAATATTCATATTCGTACTTTGACATATACGATTTATTCTTCAAATTCTAGTACATTCAAAAATACATAATACTTTTTTTTCTAGTCATACAAGAATTTGGAACGTTCATGAATTTTTTTTAATTTTATGTGGGTTGGCCTGCGTGGGTTGCGGGCTTCTGTGGGCCAACGGGTTGAATATCCTAGTCCGTCCCGTGTTTTTTTTTGCAGAACTATGGGTTGGCCCGCTAGGCCAAACCTACATTGTCACCCTCAATTACTACACGGTTTTTATTTTTTATTTCTTCTAATTGTTTGGCACAAATATAGAGATAGGTACGTGGCGAATATTTATTCTTCAAGTAGGATAGGGGGTACTACCCGTACTATCCTTATATATGATAATATGATAGTGAATGATAGTCATATCTTTTTGGATTCTGCTATCATATGTGTATATTTTGAGTAGACGAAATGAAGATTTTTTTAATTAAAAAAACTAATTTAAGTAAAAAAGTCTAATTCAATACCTCTCAATTTTTTGTCCAAGTTCCATCACTAAATGTATCCAACTCCACTCGACCTTTTGTGGACCTGACTCAATTCAACTTAACATGGTATGATGTCTATCAACCATGGTTTGACTTGGACAAAATTTGAGCCAAACTCAACCCGAGTGACCCACTTAAGTTGGGCTTGATCAAATGCTATCTATCTTAACTTCTCACCAGACTTTTGTTGCTATTTTAGTCTTTTTGTTAAAATATCTTTTTAGTCCCAATTTTTGTTAATTTTTGTCAAATAAGTTCTAATTTTGGTTGTGTGTTCAAATAGGTCCTAATTTTTGTCAATTTTGTTCAATTGGGTCAATTTTTGCTAACACTATTTAAATCATTAACGACCATAAACAGTGACTGCCATGTGTCACTTCGTGATTTTTTTGAATTTTTTTTTATTCTTTGAATTTTTTTAAATTTTTTTAAATTTTTTAAATGTCCACATGTCAACCCAACAACGTGCCACGTGTCAAAGTCAATGTTCTATATTCAATTTGGTCCCTATATTTGTTATTTTTGTTAAATTTAGTTCTAATATTTGTTAACATGAACCAATTTGGTCCCTCTCCAAATCGAAACCAAATTTAATTTTTATATTAAAATTCACATTTTTTATTAAATATTTTTATATAATATATTAAAATTCACATCATTGTAACTTTGATATAAAAATTAAATTTGGTCACATCTTCAATAGGGACAAAATTGGTCAATTTCAAACAAAATTGGGACTAAATTGAACCAAAATAACAAATATAGGGACCAAATTGGATATAGAACATTGACTTTGACACATGACACGCTACTGAGTTGACGCGTGAAAATTCAAAAAGAAATTCAAAAAAAAATTCAAAAGAAAAATTCAAAAAAATTACGAAGTGACACGTGACAGTCACTATTTATGACATATAATATTTAAACGGTGTTAACAAAAAAGAACCCAATTGAATAACATCGACGAAAATTATAACCTATTTGAACACAAAATCAAAATTAATATTATTTAATAAAACTTAACAAAAAGTAGAACAAAAGATATTTTAACCTAATCTTTTCCGTATATAAATTCTTTTTGTCCGTATGAGGTTAAAATGCAAAGACGGATTTTCTCTACATAACAGAGGGGTGATGGCCCCCCACTTTTTTTAATACTTATACAAATTAATATATAATTAATATATTTTGTTATTATATATTTTTACTTTCATCCATTTGGCATCAATTTGACAAATGCAAAATTTTCTTTTATCACGAGCTTTTCAATGTGATAAACTTAGATTAGAAATAAAGTAAATTAATTCTAACTTTATTATTTTTTTTAAATAGCTTAACTTCTTTATGGGAATGATTCTAACATTAATTTCACAATACACAAATAAAATAACTCTTAAATAAAAGTTATAAAAAACATACTGAAAATTACAAAAAGATTATAAATGTCTTATTGATATTTTTATATTTATATATTATTAAATAAGATCTCAATTTTTATATTTATATAAACTAATATATAATTTAAACTATTACTTTTAAATACGTTATCAAAAAAAATGTATACATCTAAATAAAATTCTTATCCCCTGAAATAATTATAAAAGATCCGTGACTCTTAGAACGAAAAGAATGTCTAAAACTAAAGTCACACCCGGTCAAGACCACAACGTATGCTAATTCAACCTGATGTATTGTAACTTATATATCCTAATTAATTAATTATTGAAAGAACATTAAATTACTGAATTGGCTTAGTTAATGTTCAAGAACACATGACCAAACCAGCAGATGAGAATATATTAGGTTGGTGAAAGAGGATGAAATCGCCTCCTGTTTTAGCATTTGTAAATGAAAAAGGTTTTATTTCATTAACTTTATAAAAAGATTCCTCATTCAGACTATTAAGATTTTTTCTGTACATCCGTGACTGTCACACTGCATGCTCTGTCATTCTGAGCTTATGTGTCACAAAATTTCAAATCATTGTGTTGTCGATACAAACTAGAGAATATTTATTGGTGGCAAAAGGACACACATATATTATTCAATTAAAAATATTAAATATATTTTTTACTTTGTAAATTATTATAAAAAATTGTGTTTTATTTTTAATAAAAACCATTTAAAACATTACTCCAACAAATGAAATGTAGAGTATTTTTGTAGGCAATAAAAGAAATTTATAATGTCTTTAACATAATAAATAAACTTCGATAGTAAATTATATAATATAACTTCTAAATGTTTTTGTTGAGATAATATTTTACAATTTTTTCATGAAATATAAAGAACAAACATTTTATAATTTAATTTAAAGACAAAAACATATTTAATAAAAAACTAATTTTTAAATTGGTTAAGATAATAGATTATTTTAATATTTATTTATTTAATCTAAAATAATTTATTTTAATTAAAATCAATATAAAGCTACCTTAAGACAAGGTTCATAACGACAATTACCTTATACCAAAATTCTCGCTCTTAAAAAGAAAAAAATTGAATAATTGACTAACTTTTTCAGAATTAATTAAATTTTAAGAATTTTTAATGTGTGTATCTTTAATTAAAATTTTATTAAAAAATTTCGTTCTGTATTAAATATTTAAAACATGATTTACTTTTATTTAAGTATTTTTCATAATTATTATTTTTTATCGTTATCTCTAATTGAATAAAATTAAGAAAATATTTATATATTTTTTTTAATAAAATAATAATATTGATCAATAATAGTTATCACTCTGTCACTGTCAAGCTGAAGGACACAAAATCTAATGTTGATTTAATAACCCTAAATGAATTGATAATTTAATGAAAGAAGAATAAATTCACTAGGTGTTATCATCTAATAGATGGATACGATGGAGTGATAGAGTGAGAGAATTAATTCGTTTAGTAATTATTTTTTAAGGGATTTAGATGTAATAATTAATAGATAGGAATGAAAAATGTAAAAATTTATAAATAATTAATATAATAATGAAAAAAAGTTTTAATAAATTAAAATGTAAATTACTATTTTAATTTTATAGTAAAAATTAGTACACTATTATTTTTATTAATATTATATTTAATATATATATATATATATATATATCATGAACAGTAATATAAAATACATATTAAATATTTATCAATCTTTTCAATTTTTGTGAGATGAGATTTTAAAGATATCCTGCAAATTTGTTCCTTTGTTCTCTCATAAATAAATGCATAAGAACATCATCTGCACCCATAAATTCATCCCATCAAATTTATACATAAAATAAATTCACTCAACAAATATAGTCTTGAGGAAAAAAGTTAAGCAATATGAGGTTTAATAATTGTTAAAACATTATTTAGAATTCTTTAAAGCGTCCAATATAACCACACTAAACCCTTTATTTTACTTTTGTTCAAATACTCAAGCATGCAGTAGAGTCATGTTTATGTCTCTTTTGACTAATAGAAAAATTTATTTTATAATAACAAAAGTAACAACAAAATGATTATACTTTTCTCTTGAAAAAAAACACTCCTTATTCCTCTTTGCCCAAATGAAGCCATGTTATGCAAGATGCTATGGGCTAACGGGTTTATTTAAGACAAGAAAAATAATAATAAAATGTAACATTAAAAAAAGAATTGAACAATAAGAATTCACTACTTGGAAAGATTATTACATTATATTCTTAAGATATCAAAACTCTATTTTTTTTTATTCAACTTTAAGCATGAAAATATGGAAAGGGAAGAGAGTTCAAGTCATTAAAAATTAGAACAAATCAATGGAATGTGGTTGAATTTATATATAATTGATTATGAATAAAATTGTAATCAATTTATATGTTAACATTTTATTAATAATTATAATTAAATATTTAATTAAAATAATAATAAAAATTTAATTTAAATTTTAATAAGTTGTAAAATTATTTTATTTTAAATTATTATTTTTTATTTACCAAATTTAATAATAATTTCTATTTTAACTTATAATTTATTATATCTCTAATTTATATTTGAAAATTACTTTTATATCATATTATTTTTATAAACTTATTTTAAAAATTATTGTTTATACATATACTAAAAATTTATTTTATTACATCTATTACAAATTTTCTACTCATTTTTGCTCTTAATCCAAGCAACTCTGTATTCCATTCCACTTCCTTTCTTTCATTTATTTTTTCTCCTTCTCTCCTTCATCCAAACATTTTGGCCTTACTGTTTATAATGAAATCATATTTTTCATTATAAATTTTTTTCTCAATGACAGATATATTGTGAATAATTTTGGAGTGTTTTATGATAAATTTATGTCATTACAAAATATTAATTTTTAATAAAATTAAAAACTTTATCAGGTGAATTAATTGTGAGATAAGATAACAATATATTTATAATTTGTTTTAATAATTGAATTATAATAAATAAAAAATTTATTCTCTTAATTACTAATTATTCAAAAAATTAAATTCTCATAGAATTTTTATTATAAGAGTTTTAAATAATTTTATTGTTACTATTTTTAATATTTATTAGAATTTGACTTTAGTACTTAACGTAACTCAATAAAATTGTCTTATAATTTTTTTTATTATAAATATAAATATGTATTTGGCACATCAACCCGAATATAAAAAAATTAGTACAATAATGTACTTTAAAAAACTCCACACATAAAAAATAAAGATGATATTTGATCCAAAAAAATCTTACATTTGTCTATCCAAATAACTCTATTAAAAAAGCTTAAAAATTGAGTATATACAAAAATTGAATTAGAAAATTGAACATTCTCTTTGTCTCTATTGATATTTTAAATCTTTCTGCTTTCTTGTATTTTATGTGTTGAGTGTGACCACAACCTTTTATACTGCACATCAAAAATAAAAGACCAGCAACAACCAATACTCTTTCACCATAAATTCTGTATATTAGAATCAAATCAAATCAATGCAACACATCAATCCAACCCTTCACTTTTGTATGTTTATAATACATGTCATTGGATAAATACACCAGTCAGAAAGCATTTTTATATTTGTTTCTGATCAATGTTCAGGCATTCAATTGAGCAATTTTGAATATTTTCTCCCACCAATTATGGCATTCCCAAATAACACATTATTTCTATGGTCCTATATGTATCTCTTTATTATTATCCACATGGTTTTCCAAAGAATGTTTCCATTATTATTATTCCAGGCATGTAGAATAGATGAAATTTTGTGTGATATAATTATGTTCAACTGTCTTGAGACTTGTCCATTTATTAGATTAGTACTATAATTATCAAATGAAGTGTTTTACATTAGGTGTTGAAATTTATTCTCCATAGTAACTAAAAAATTTGTGTCTTCTCCTTTTTATATCCAATAGTCTTGGTATTGTATTTTTGGTAAATACCTTATTAATTTATTCCTAAATAATTCAACTTGAAGCAATTCTCACTCAAGTCATTCCCTCCTCCACTATTATTCCAAATTCCAGTATTTGACATTGTTGTTATATTAAGATTTGAAGTATTCTATAGCCTACTTTTAAGCAAAGGATAATTTTGTATTTGTATTCCATCTATATGCCAGAATTTAGTTAATGTTTTCGTTCCTATGTACTGCATGTGATATTGTTGTCAAACTATGTTCGAACCCGCAACCCTAATGTTTTTTTCAAATCCTTCCACATTAATATTTGGGTTGATTTAATTCTCTCCGATCTCCATATTTAAATTCTATTATACTCTTTCACACCACAAACTTTCGTTTTTTATTGCATATCTCTATTCCCACTTTACAAGTAATATCTCCTTAAAACTTTGCAAATCTTTTATCCATAATCCTCCTAATTCTACGGTCTATAAATTGTTGACCATTTCATTCATGCTATTTTCTTTTCTTGTGTCCTCCACTCCTATAGAAATTGTCTTTGACTTTTTCTAATTTTTTTTTCTCAGTGTTCTTGAGACTTTGAAGAAAGATAAAAATAATAAAATTAGAGAAATAATAACTAATTTAATCAAGCCTGTCTAAAAATGTTAACTTTATTACCCTTCTATTTCCTTTTTATAAATTTTTAAGGTTACTTATATAATTATTTTTTATATTAATGATATTAATGAATCTTTTTTCATTTTAGCCTTAAACCGATCAATCACATACTATAAATTTAAAATTAGATAATATTTCTACATAAATAACAAAAACAAGCTTTAAATATATATATAAACCCACATATTTATCTATAAATTTTAATCTCGACAACTTATCTAAATATTAGCTTTAAACTAAACTTTATAAGATCCAATTGAGAAATAGAAATATATAAGCTTTAAACTAAACTTTATAAGATCCAATTGAGAAATAGAAATAATTATATTTATGTCTTAATAAAGAAAAAAAAATTATTTTTTCCTACCATATTATAACTGAACTAAAATACACAAGTTCAATAGTCAAACTTTCACTTCCCATACTAATATAGATATTTCCGAAATAAGATATGTTTTTCACATACTATCTTCGTCATTGGCAATAAAGATATATTAAACTACCATTCTTTCAATTTCTGTCCATATATTTTGATAATTTCATTTTTTTTATTAAATAATTTGTTTTATTACAAATTTAAAACATAACTCACAATTACAATTTTCTTAAACCTTTTATAACATTTTTTTAAAAATAGGTAAATGAAATCAATTTTTTAATAAGATAAAATTAGTGTTTACATTAACTAATTTATAAATACTGTGTAATTTTGTAATAAGATAAAATTAATGTTTACATTAACTAATTTATAAATAGTGTGTAAGTGTAAAAAGAAAGTATTAAAAATGTAATTTACAAGGTGGCATGATTATTGGTTATTACAGTCTGTCTTCACTTGTTTGGTTCTGTTCTGTGGCCTTTTTCTCTCTTCTCATTTATACACACACCGCAACCTCACACACCACAAAGCAACTCTGCATCCACTCTTTCCCACTCTCTCCCTCTCTCTCCCTCTCTCTCTCTTTCACTTTCTAGCACGCACACAGACATTGCCTTCTCACAAATCTCTCTTTCTCTCTCTATCTCTCGCTTTCTCTCGCTTTCTCTCTCATCGCCTCTCGTCTATGGCTTCTCTTCTTGAATCTGGCTGGCAGGTTCTCCCTTTTCATTCTCTTTAATTGTCGCCGCTTTTTGTGCTTCCGATAGTTTTCCAATTCCACCGAAGGATTCGTCCTTTGATTTAATCCATGCTTCTTCTCTGTTTCTTGATGTAGATGAGGAGAGCATGTACATTATTGGCTTTATTTAGGAATCATAAACGTTGCTTTATTGCTTGATTGATTGATTTATTGATTGATTGTGTTCATGATACTATGCCTAATGATGCCTCATTGCTGTATTTGGAACTTCAATTGTTCCTGTAGATCATTGTAGAGTATTTCATCTTTTAAATTATGCTTTTCACTTACTGCTCCTGATTTGTGTTGCCTCTTCGTTATCGCCACGTGAAATAGATTCCTGGAGTTTGTGCGGACTGTGTTGACGTATCCAGTGCCCTGTTTGATTTTTAGATGCGTATGTGTTAATTACTGAAAGAGTTTGGTAATCGGCTTATACTTATGAAATATTCCCCTGCTTGTCATGTTAGGTTTGGAATATAAAATGCATTTTTTCAATGTTCAATATTTAGCGTGTAAAGCAAATGTTAGTGAAGGGACCTTTCCTTGCTGGAACACATAATTTAGCATGTTCACGGACGTCATTTCTCTTGCATTGTTGATTTTTTGGCCTTTTGGCTCTAGACTCTCTGCTGTCCTGTAGATTGCATGGTTACATAGTTTGTACTGTTTACCAAAAGTAGAATTGATGTCTGGTCCTTTTCGCTTTTTGGGAAATAGCATTCTCTCTCTTAATCTCTCGCTCTCTTTGTGCTGCAGTACTTGATCACACATTTCAGTGACTTTCAACTGGCGTGTTTGGGAAGTTTCTTTCTACATGAGAGTGTTTTCTTCTTGTCTGGACTTCCCTTTATATGGCTTGAGAGGGCTGGGTGGATGAGCAATTACAAAATTCAGGTCTGCTCTTGTTGATGGTTGTTGTTATCTCAGTGTTGGATGATTCTTCATTTTGTTCTCCAAGATGGCCTTTTGTTGCTTTTCTATTTAAAATGAGCATTAGTCATGGCTGAAGTAAACTACTCCGATATTGTTTATTGTTTGCTTTGACTTGATACACGTGTTCCTTCCCTTGCACCTTGTATTCATTTCAATTATTCCCTTCACATTGTTTCCTTTGTGCTCAGAACAATGCTGTCCAGGTCTTTACAAGTGAAGAAGTCCCTAGAGATTTCGGTTTTCAATTTCTTTTTCCTTATTTGTATGTCTTACATGTTTTGACGTTCTAACAATGCATTTTGGGGTTGACTCCCGCAGTTGGATTGGCTGATTCATACAAAACATGTTCATTCAAAATATGTAACATAATTTTCTTAGACATGTTCATGCTATATTTGGATGATGTATTGATTGAACCTCCCTGATAATGGTAGAAATGATAATTTTTTTTCCATTTTCACTTTTAAATATGTAGCTACATTTTTTTTATCAGCTGCAAATATGCATAATTTAAGGAAAAGAAACCAGAAGTTAAATTTTGCCTGGTCTCTATATGCAATCAATTTCTTGCTTTTATTGTATGGGACTTAGTACTCTCATTAGTCCTCTTTCTCTTGGTCCTTTTTTCTGTACCTGTGGCCTTGTTCAATTAGTGAGTAAGATTTACTGTTACTAATCTTCTTTTCTTGCAGGCAAAAAATAATAGTCCTGCAGCTCAGGAGAAATGCATTGTTCGCCTGTTGCTTTACCATTTTGGTGTCAATCTACCTGTTATGATTTTTTCATATCCCGTCTTCACATACATGGGCATGCGGAGTAGTCTTCCCCTACCGTCCTGGTACATTCAGGTTCTTTTGAGCACTGTCATTATTCTAAACATAGGAGTCCTGTGTTAGGAGCTTTAAAAGCAAATATGTCTGGAATGTGCTTCTATTAAGCTTATTTTCCAAGATTGGATTCTTTGTGCAGGCAAACAGTTCTAACTCAAATAATCTTTTACTTCATTTTGGAGGACTTTATATTCTACTGGGGACATAGAATATTGCACACAAAATGGCTATACAAGCATGTGCACAGTGTCCATCACGAGTAAGTTTATTTTTGTGTTATTGGATTTTAGCTTTTATTATATTTCTTATCCATAGACTACTATAGGGTTTTGCAATATTGTGAAGGTATGCTACACCGTTTGGTCTTACTTCTGAATATGCTCATCCTGCGGAGATACTTTTCCTTGGGTTTGCTACCATTTTTGGTCCTGCCATCACCGGGCCCCACTTGATAACTCTCTGGTTATGGATGGTTCTGAGAGTCCTCGAGACAGTTGAGGCTCATTGTGGATATCATTTTCCATGGAGTCTTTCGAACTTCCTTCCGTTGTATGGGGGGTGAGTGGGAATTTTCTTTCTCCTGCACTACACACCAGCCATTTGCTTTATTCAGCTATTTTGCCTATTGTTAAACTTTGTATCATCACTTTCAGAGCTGATTTTCACGACTATCATCACCGTTTGCTGTACACCAAGTCTGGCAATTATTCTTCGACTTTCACTTACATGGACTGGTAAGTATTGAGCATGTAGCTCTTAAAGAATTATTTTTGTTTCATGATGGTTAGAATCTAAAGTGGCTTAGCTAACAAATTGTGATGCACTAATGCCCTGAAATTTTGGTAACTGACATACTGACGATGGTACACGACATTTTTGCTGTCGTATTAGGATATTTGGAACTGATGTAGGCTACAGAAAGTTGAAAGCATTGAAGAGCACACAAATTGAAGACAGTAGTGAGCTAAAGAACTATTAGAATAAAATTTTTGGGAATATCTGGGGATGATTAGAAAGTTTATTTGCAGGGCATATTTGAAAAATGCCCTATCAATTCCTTATGTGTTCTTGTGTTATTATTGTATTAGCTGGTCTTGTCTACAAAGTGCTGGTGGCTTTTTCTGGACATTCATGCCTTGTTATAAAAAACTTCATTAGTGACAGCGATTTCAATTTTGGGATGTTTCCCATTGGTGATCCAATATTCTTGATAATGCCCAAATTTCTCCTTACGCAGATGAATGTTGTTTGTTTGATATAAAAATCATTTGAATTGAATGGAGTAAATGGCAATGGAGACAGAGAAGATAACCTGGTATCCACTGACAATCCTGGATAAATTGTTACTTCTTATCGATTTGTTGATATTCTTTTAGTCTTGAATGTTTTATCTCACAATTGAAATAGGTGATGAGGCCATTTGCCTGATAAAGTTTTTCCTCTCACTAAAATACTAGGAAAGAGCACTGGTGGCTGCTTAGCTTGCTTGGGTATACTCCTCAGAGTGAAAGCAACTCCGGAGAAAAATGAACACAATTTTTTGTTATTTTTAACAAATGAGCACAATTAATTAGCTTTCTTTCTGCGGGTTTTGTTAAGGGCACTACTGCAACACATTTGCTTTGTTTACTCACGACAAGCTTTCAATTTGAATCATTTGCTGTCTACTATTAAGAAACAAAGTATATTATTTAAACATTTAGAAGAGTAAAAGCTCTTATATTGTCAAAAATTTATAAACAATTAATGTATATTTTTTTAAAATAATTGTTATAAGTGTTGCTGTAATTTAATTTCTGCGAGTGTTGAAGTTATTGTGGGTTTGAGAAATGGAGGCAAGTTGGTCAACAAGATCTATAGATGTGAATGATCCCATGACCACCTCATTCGAGCTTTTTTTTAACCCAAAATTTGATATCTCATCCTTTCATTAAAAAAAAAAAACTACTGCTTAGACAACTAATTATATTAATATTTTAATTATTTTAATTTAAAATAGTAATATGTTATGTTATATTATTAACAATAATTTTCTTTTTATCATCAAGCACCAGTTGGTTATTAAAGCTAACGTTCTTATGGTTTTTTACATAAAAATATAAAATAAATTAGAATATACTAAACTTTTAATGTAACTGTTTATATTCTCTTAATTAAAAAATGTTTACAATATAAAATAAATTAAAATCTAGTATTTTTTTAACGTCATATAGTGTTTTTAACACTACAAAAAAATTTAATATAAGTAGGATTCTTGCATTTTGTTTTACTCGCACAAGCTTTCTAATTTTCATCTTTTTTCGCTTTTTGTTTCTGAAAAACTCTTTCTAATTCAATTTTATTTACTTACACTATCTCTCTTTGATTTGTATTCTCTTAAAGTAACCAAATCAAACAAATTCAATCACTACTTTAATTTCATATCAATTTTTCAACTTTCCATTAATCCAAATATAAATTCCTCACCTTTACCACGCCTACAAAATAAATATTATATAAAAATTCATTAAACATTTTTTGTGTACTTATATTATTAAAAAGTATTTCGAAAAATAAAAGTATAAATGAATCTCTTAATTTGTATATTTTACTTAATTTATAAATAAAATAATTATAATTTAATAAACAAATTACTGGTGAAATGTAAAATTGTGAAACTCTTTGTTGGACTCATTGAAAACTGAGAAAAATGTCAGATTGAAGGGAAAAAAATGTTGCAAAGATACTTAAACATATTTGTGTCCATAAACTTGTTGAATTTTAATATATTTTTGTCTTAAATTTAAAGTTGAATGAATACAGAAAAAAAAAGTAAGTGTTAAAAGATATTATAGATTAATATTTGAATTGGAATAATTCAAATATCAATTTAAAATTTTGTTTAACATATAAAAAATATTTAACATAATTGGATTAAAAAAAATATTTATTTATTTTTAATGTTTAAGGATCAAGGACAAGAAAAAAATTTCAAATTTACATTAAAAAATAAAAAATAAAAAAATTTTTAACCTTATAATTTAAGCGAGGAAGGCTTGTTTGAAAGCCACTTAAAGTTATTATTTGATAGATTAAAAAGTTAGGCTGCCAAACATATTAGATGGAGCAATTAATGGCAAAACACGATTGAAAATAGCTCAAATATTTCTCCATCAAATAGTTGATGGCAATTAATAAAAAAAAATAGAGATTATAAAGAAAAATAAATTTACTATGTTTTAAAATTCAATCAGATATATTTACTCTTTAACTCACTATCATTTACAATATAAAATCTGATTATGAAGATGAAGATCAGAATTGAAGTCAAAAACATTGATAGAATAATTGATTTAGGGAGAGGGAAAAAAAAGGAAGAAAAAACGTGAATACAAGCTGCGATTTGTATAAAACTAAAGAAGAGAAGAGATAGAAGAAGATAAAGAAAAGGGAATGACTATTTGATAACTCTTTTTTTTTTTTTTTTATAATTACTCTTTCTATTTGATAACTTATCATTTGCTGTATATTCTGTTTTGTTAACTCTCTCATTTTATTTCATATTGATTTTAGCAATTTATTCGACTGTGTTTTATTTAAGTAAGTTAATATTGACCGCGAGAATTCGTGTTTTACATACATGTTTTAGTATAAAGACTAAGAAAATAGTAAAGAGTAGTAGTAGTTTTTAAGAGGTATTACAAATTTTTTTTATATTACATGAATTTTTTCTTGCATTTATTAAAATATTTTGCAAAAAATTATTTTTTTGTCATTTTTTTAAGAATTTTAATTGACAAGTAATTTCTTTGTAAATAATTACTTTTTATAAAATTATAAAATTCATTAGTATTTCTTACAAAATTTTTTGCAAAATATTTTATACAAAATATTTTGCAAAAAAATTAGTAGAAATTTCTTACAATTTATTTTACAACAAAATTTGTAAGTAATTTCCACGAAAAAAGTTTCAAAACAAAATTGAAAGGAAATATGAGTTTTTTAGTACTAAGGTAACACTTGATTATTTTATTATTTAAAACGTTATACAAATAGATTTTTCTATTAATTGAATTTTATTCTATAAAAACCATGGTTTCTCTATAACTTTTTTCTAAAATCTCTCTCTACCTTGTCTCTATATATTTTACCCTATCCTTCATATGTTAGAAGATCAGATACTGTAGGAGAAATCCCTGCAAAGAGCTCTACACATCCAACTAGTTAGAATTTAAAAGGGAGTAAGTTAACTTTTTGCTTCTTTTTGAGTTAGTGTATTGTTTTGAGTTGCATGTGACTCTTTGGTACATGCATGTGACTCAAAATAACTTAAGGTGAATCTTTGTTTGTTTGTGATTATGAAGACGTGTTCTTGTATTTGATAGAATTTTTCTTTGTGTAGTTAGAGTATCCCGTAAGAACTAGAGTTTTAGGAGTAACCTTTGAGTCAGGGGTTTCTACTCCTACTCTAGGTAAAGGAAGCCTATTATTTTTATTTTGGTCAAGTCGTAATCTATTATGATTTGTGGAAGTGGTTGAATTTAATGATTTCTCAGTTGTTTTGCGATTTGTTACGCAATGGCTTATTTTGTTTATAATTGGTGAGTAATTATTATGTTAATGAAATCTTATTGAGATCATTTTTGGTCTATGTTGATCGAGACTTTGGGATTATTTTGTATGTGCAAATTTCTAAAATTCGAGTTATAATGTTATCAAATTGATCGAATGATACTATCTAAGGATGTTTTGAGTCAATTATATCTATTTTGAGGATTGAAGAAGGTAAAAATTACTCATATAGACCATTGGATCAATGTGATACGCAAAATTTTAATTTGACATCTAATAAGGTGTTTGGTGCTACACAAATGCAAACACAAAATGATATGCAAGTATTAATGCAATCGCAAATGAAGTTATAAACAAACAAATGTAAGTGCAAATGAAATTTTATAAGAGAGAATTGTTGTCTCCTTTAAATAAATAAGAATGAAGATGCGCCTAAAAGAATAAAAAAACATTGTTTCTATTTTAATTGTGTTGATATACTACTTTTTGTTGATATATTCATGTATTAGAGAGTGAATAACTATGAAGTAGTTGTAATTAACAAAATAATATTTGTGAGCGATTAGCTAAGGATTAAAAAAAATAGAATTGTAAGAAATTAACTACGAATTAGCAAGAAAGAATAGAATTGTAACAAATTATTTACGGATTAGTGAGAACAAAAATGTGACAAATTAATTACGCATTAGCGAGAGTAGTGTTGTGACAAATATTATCTACAAATTTATAAGAGCAAAATTACGAGAAAGTAACTGCAAATTAGCTATAAGTTATCAAATTTTATGATTTCAATTAGCGAGGGCTTAACTAGAGATTAACGATAAATTAGTTACAGAATATCAAGAGATTATCTCTCTCTAATTAGCTGTCTGGATTTAGTTATAAAACATTTTCTAAATAAAGAGGACCAGTACGTGACTCGAGATAAATCTAAATAAATGAGAGTAAATATAAATTAAATAAATAGGACTAGTGCATAACTGGAGATGAATATAAATAAATAAATAAAAATGGGAAGTAAAATATAAATTAAAATGAAGTTAGGGACACCTCACTAGGTAAATATAGAAATAAAAATAATTATAAATAGATGAAAAGATAATGAAAAGAATAAGGTAATAAATGTCCTATCCCCTTACGTTAGTTGTAGCATCCCTACTTTTAATAAACTGTATTATTTATTTTAAATATAATAGTTAGAAAATCTTGTGTTTTTACTAATGTTTCGTATTTTATCATTATATATTTTAAACATTAAAAATATATTTTTATCATGATGTAGTTTTTACTTATTCAAATTAACAATAAGAAGAAAACAAAACTAATAAAATATGACTATATATATATATTAAAAAATATTAGGTACAAATATATTAATTAAAATATTATTAAATAAGTGTGTGTATTAAAAATAATAAAGAACCTTCTAAATAGATAAGATAAGGAGAAGATAAGAAGGAAAAAAATATTAAAGAAAAAAAAATCTAAAAAGATAAACATTATTTTTTCATTAATGGAAGCAATGATGATTTGAAAAAAAAAGCACATGTGTGGCTTATATATATATATATATATATATATAAAGAGAAAGAAAGGAAAGAGAGAAAGAGAAAATAGTGAAAGAAAGTTTAGAGCAAAAATTCAAAGAGATCCTAGTCATCTTTAAATATTATTAGTGTGTCATTCAATCAATAAGGTAAAGGGAGAGTGAGGTTAAACTCTTTTTATATTAATCTTGATAAACTAATTACTTTTATATTAATCTTTTATTTATTTTTAAATCATATATTATTCTATTTACTTCCATTTAACTTACTTTTATTTATTATCCTCTTATATTTATATTATTTAGTTAATTAGTCGATATCCACTTATGCACTCATCTTGTTTATTTATTTTATATAATTTATCTACAATTATGTACTAGTCATGTTTATTTATTTTATTTAAGTCATCTCTAGTTATGCACTGATCTTGTTCATTTATTTTATTTAAATTATCCCTAATTATGAACTAGTCTTTTTTATTTAGTTAATATTTAATTTATCTCCAGTTACCCACCCTGGCCATGTTTATTTATTTCATTTAATATATCTTCAGTTACGCACTTGTCCTATTTAATTTATATTTTTGTTATTATATTTATTTATAACATTTTAATCCTTATCTAGTTATTTATTTAAAGTTCTGGCTTTGATTCTTATTTTATCATTATTTTATAATTAAAAAATAATAAAAATAAAGTAAAAGTAAATATTATTTTATTTAGTGAGCTTGGATAGAAGAAAATTACACATATATATATATATATATATTATTTTTATTTTATATTCTTTGTGTATAGTTTATACAATGACATGATTTAATAGTCATCCCATTTTATATGTCAATTAAGTAAGAGTTAAGTCTGATTTCAATAAGTTGATATTAAACCAGTGTTAGAGCGTTTGTATTTGGGAAGTCACAGTTTGGTACATTGTGGGATGAAAGGCATGGACCATGGTGGGGTCTAAGAAAGTTTTACCAAGTAGGTGAATATTTGGATAGTTCAAAATAACGTGATGGATTAGGATATTCATAGGTCAAACTTGAGACTATCTGATACCTACTCGACATCGCCAATGTTAGGTAGTGAGTATATATCTCTTTTATGGGCTGATAAATGGCTAATATTCTGGAGAAAGAAATAATCACGATTGTACCAATGTTTTATGAGAAATACTCAACTACCTAATCACTTCCCAGAGTAACTTTTGATGTTCAAAATGAATCATCAGAAGTGGAATATGGATCCATAGGTCTCGTAAAACAAGATCAAGTTTTATGGTTGTAGGTCCAATTTTAAGCTCTCAGTGTCTGTATTATTTGTTAGAGTTTATTAAGATTGATATTTAAGACTAATAAAGATCTCACTCCTTTCATTTTTTTCTTTCATATGTACCAGTTGCATGAGTAAAAGGGAAATCCATGAAAGTTGTTCGGAATATTATTGATGGATCTTTTGAAGATTGACTCGTGAATAATGTATATTAATACCTTGAGGAGATATTAAAAATATAGATAATATTCTATTCTAATTTAGAACTCTTAATATTTTACAAATATATATTTTTGTAATATTTCATGAACAATTACACAAATGTAAACTATTGATATATATATATATATATATA
>Ga0214543_1008145_pt1 | contig 17399 bp, 16 predicted proteins | sample CNSS2metaG_FD_160094 | JGI IMG/M metagenome (GOLD analysis project Ga0214543, IMG submission 160094) | Root nodule microbial communities from cowpea collected in UCLA plant growth center, Los Angeles, California, USA - CNSS2 | ecosystem: Host-associated > Plants > Roots > Nodule | place: USA... | reverse complement strand
ATTTATTTTAAAAATAAATTGTAGTTTATGATTTCCATTTACTTCACTATTATAATTCTTAAACAGTAAATATTATTGTATCAAATAACATGAAAATTATATTTGAAAGTATTCACTCTCAAGACTATGAAATATTTCAGTAAATATCGTGTAATATTTTGTAAATTCCACACCAAATCCTAATTAATTTATTGTATTACCATTTTTAGTTTAATTTAGTTTAAAAACAATAGTTACTTTCTCTAAAAAAACTTTGTAAAGGTTCCTAAAATGTCATCTTATGATACTTACTGCTCCAAAACATTAGTTATAAAGACCATCAATTATGTTTTTTTGGGACATGACACTCTCTTACTACAATAAATGAATGTTGTATATTCCAATACATGTCTTCTCCAACACATCATTTCCATCCTTTGTCACCATAATTGTTCTGCTCAAAGATTAAATTTCATGCATTGGTTTGTGTGCTTTTATGACATCTGCCAAACATAAATGTTCCACCAAGATTAAATTTTCCCACATAGGTTTATGTGCTCTTATGTTCTTAGCAATTGTATAAATGTTTGCATCTTCAACAAACACCTTTGGGCTCCCTCATTCTTCTCAAACACCCACCATATTCATCCATCCAAAAAAAAATTATTGCAAGTGTGTTCTATGAAGAGAAAACAAAATAGAAATCATAGAAGATGTACACATAAAGCATAACCCAAAACAAAAAGAAAAACAAATAAATAAAAAAAGCAAAAAAACACGAAAAAAAAACATTGAAGCAAAGAAAACCCCTAATAATAAAAAACAAAACTTTAATGGGTTAAACAAAATGTAAAAAAAAAACATATTCGAAGATGGAAAAAAAACAAAAACTTAACTTAAACAAATCGTAGTTGAAAAAAAAAAATAAAAAGATTGGTCAAAATCATAAAAAAATAATAAGTTGATTTTAATGCAAAGAAAAAATCTTAATAATGAAAAACTTCAACTTTGACAAATCAATGAAGAAGAACACAAAAACAGTGAGTTGAGTATGATCCAAGTCGAAACTTAAATGGATTAAAAAAAATGAATAAAAAAAACTGAAAATCGAAAATCAAACTGGAAAGAACATAATACATGGATGTGAGAAGACATGGATGTGAAAAGAAGAAGAGGTAAACTGAAGACACATCCTGATAAAATCTTACCTGTGAAAAAAAAAGACGGTAGAAAAAACATTAAGTTTTGAAACAGAGATCTAAAAAATAAAAATGAAGAAAAATAAACCTTTTAAGAACATTATTCGTGCTTGATAGCCTTGCCTTTGGCTTTGAAGAGATCTTCAGTTTTCTCCTTCTTGAAGATTTCATTCATCTTGAAAACAAAAACAAAGTTAAAGTTAATATGCGAGAAAAAAAAAGCCACATAAAAAACAACAACAAATAAATGAAAAAAAAAACTTTTAAAAAAAGAGGAGAATGATTTTAATCTAGTAAAAATCAAACCTTTTACAAATGATCTTCATGAAGGTCATCAAGAATCTCAGAGCAAAAAATAAACCAAAAGAAAATAAGATATGAGAATAAAATATCCATCGAACAACAAATCTGAGAAAAAAAAACTCAATCAAACCAATATCGACAACAAAGAAAAGTATATCTGAAAGCTAAATATTCATCAAAGAAAATAACAGAACAAAAATAGGTTGATCTAACAGAAAAATAACCATCAAACACAAAAATGATAGAAAAAAATAGATCTGAGAAGATGGTAGAAGAACGTAAAAAAAAAATAAGAATTTGTTACCTTCTTTTATTTGTGAAGGTCATGAAGAAGTCAGAACAAAAAATAACCCAAAAGAAAAGTAGATATGAGTAAAAACTATCCATCGAACAACAGATATGAGAAAAAAAGCTTGATCCAACCAATGTCGGCAACAAAGAAAAGTAAATATGTAAGCAAAAGATTCATCAAACAAAATATTAGAACAAAAATAAGTAGATCTAAGAGAAAAATAACCATCAAACACAAAAATGATCGAAAAAAAAGTAGATCTGAGAAGATGGTAGATGAACAAAAACAAATGGGAACTTGTTACCTGTTTCTTATTCGTGAAGGTGATGAAGAAGCTCTAAGACAAAAAACAGCGATCCAACATCTCGTCAAAAATAGATATGAGAAGATGGTAAAAAAACGAAAATAATGAAAATGAGAAGTTGTTACCTTTGTTGTATTTGTAAAGGTGTTGAAAAATCTCACAGCAAAAGATCAACCAAAAGAAAAGAACATATGAAAACAAAATATACATCGAACACCAAATTTGAGAAAAAAACCTCGATCCAACCAATCTCGTCATATAACAAAAGTAGATCTGAAAGCAAAACATTCATCAAACAAAAAATATAACAAAAATAAGTAGCTCTTAGAGAAAAATATCCACCAAACACAAAAAATGATAGAAAAAAAAGTAGATCTGAGAGATGGTAGAAGAACGAAAACAAATGGAAATGAGATGTTACCTTTTTCTTGTCGGTCACGATGGTCATGAATCTGAGAGTAAACAACTGAGAGGAAAAGATCCATGCAATAGAGATGAAGAGAGAAGACGGAGAGTGATGGAGTAAGAGAGAAAATGAAAAGTTGGAGAGAATGAGATGAAGAGAGGAAGAGAGAAGACAGAGAGATGAAGAGAGAGAAAAATCGGAAGAGAGAAAAGTAGATGAAGAAGTTTGAATATTTGTGAGTGAAAAGAGAGAGAAGAAGATGAAGAGGTTGGGAGGAAAGAGAATGATTGGGTTAGTGGGATACAAAGGTGAGACGAAAAGAGAGAGATATTATTTTCTTTTTGATTTATTTTTTGAAGTTCCAAAATTATGAGAGTTTGACACGTCAGCCTTTTTACTTTTTGTAGTAAGAAATATTTGAATTGTAGTAGTTCAAAAATAGTATTTTATTCAAAAACTTGTCATTTGTTAGTTCTCATTTGTATATAGATATAGATTACATTATACATTGAATGTGCGTTACTCTTCCATGCAGAGACTTTATCCTCGGTAATAAAAAAAATCATTACTTTGCCCTTTTCGAACACCAAATTGCTTTATGGCCAAGATCAAACCAAAGGAATAGGGATGGGGAATAGTGAAATAATAAGGTTGTCACAAATTTTAAATTGTGGAGTTATGTCCATACCATTTAAATATCTAGGAATGGATGTGGGACCAAGGAAAAAACCTTTTTGGCAACTAGTGGTTAATAAAATCAAAAGCATACTAACAAAATGGAAAGGTAGGCACTTGTCTTTTGCTAGAAGAGTATGTCTAATTAAATCAGTTTTAACAGTGTTACCCTTGTACTACATGTCCTTGTTCAAGATGCCATCCTCTGTGTGTGAAGAGATTAGGAAAATACAAAGGAAATTCTTATGGGGATGGGGAGTGGAGGGCAGAAAAATAGCTTGGGTTCAATGGGAAAAATTGTACCAAAATAAGAAAGAGGGTGGATTGGGGATTCAAGATATAAAGGTGTTTAATATAGCTTTATTAGGTAAATGGAAGTGGAGATTAGTAACAAAAAAAATAGGGTTGTAGAAGGATATATTAGAATCAAAGTATAGATCCTAGAAAAGCCTAAATAGTACCCAAAGTCCTAATAATGAATCTTGGGGGTGGAAAGATCTAAGAAAAAGTTGAGACCTTAGAAAGTTGGTTTGATAATAATGTGCAATGGAAAATTGGTTCAGGAACTAGGATAAAATTTTGGGAAGATAAATGGCTTGATGATAAGTCACTCATGCCACTACAAAAAACTTATTATTTAGTGGAAGGTTTTTTTTCGATCTAGGGGGGTTTTCACCCTCCACAAATTAATTTGCGAGGATTTTCTAAAACTATAATTAGAGTCGCCACAAGCTATTCATGGAGGTTTTGGATGACCCCTGGTATCTGAGTTATATTGCGGAGGTTGTTTTGTGGAGGGTTTTAACTTCCTTTATTGGTGACTATTATTTTGTGGAGGTTTGAAACCTCCTCTATTTTTAATTATCCACCAGCATTTATAATTTATTAATTTAATGAAATTAATTTTATAATAAAAATAAATAAAATATATAAATTCGTAAATTACACAAAATTTAACCAAAATTAATTTTATTAATGATTTGATAAAGTATCAACAATTATAATGTAAATATAAAAAAAAATACATAATGTTGAAAAAATAAAATATATCATAAGAGACTTGTATACAAAGTAAAATCAGTGAAATTTAAGTGTCTTTTGTCTTTTGCTTTCAGTGTATCAAGTGATGGCAGCAACCTCAACTCAAACTCATTTTCAGTTTCTGCTTTCAGGTCAATAAGTGGTAATTTTTCTATTCCTAATTGCTTAACTTGCCCAATGTCTTCATAAAAAACCTGAATTCAGATCCATCAATCATGGAGACAAAAGAATTTAATCAAGATAATGTAGTTGGGAAGAGAACAAGATTTCAAACCAAAAAACTATCAAGTGTAGCTAGTCGAAATAGATTAAGGTTTGGATAAATTTATCCATAAGCACTTAAAGGAAAATGAACAAGGTAAAAGGGAATAGATTACTCCCAAAAGTTAATATTAGTCCATACATATGTTTATTTGTGATGTTTCTTTCAATTAGTTTTGTAAAAGTTATTTTTAACTCATGCATAAACTGATTTTAATTTATGGAAGAAGATTATTTCATTTTACCTTCTAATTTTCTTCTCCTACAAAGGATTGTGGAGAAATTTATCCAGAAAGAGCCTAATAAACCTTCAGGGAGAGAAGATAAAGTAACAACTATAATTAAGATTAAAAAAGGAATCTAACATGAATTTTCTAAGAAATAATTACATAAGAAACCTACCACTCTTCAGTCACATTGTTTGTGACCGCGCTAGTTCAAGACGTCGATGGCACTCAACATCCTGTATACTTCGTCAGCCGTACCTTACAGGATCTAGAAACCAGGTACCAAATGGTGGAGAAGCCATCCCTATCCCTCGTGCACGCAACACGATGCCTACGCCCCTACTTCCAAAACCATAACATCATCGTCAAAACCGATTATCCCATTCAGAAAATACTCCAAAAGCCAGACCTTGTCGGTCGTATGTCGTCTTGGGCCGTGGAACTATCTGAGTTCAACATCCAGTACGAACCCCACGACCCCATCAAAGCTCAATGCCTCCTCGACTTCGTCAATGACCCGCAACACACCCCCGCCGAAGACCAGTGGACACTCTACGTTGATGGTTCTTCCAATCCGAAAGGAGCAAGGGTTGGTATTGTCCTTGAAGGCCCCAACGACATCCTGATCGAAAAATCCCTCCATTTCGCCTTCAAGACCTGCAACAATCAAGCTGAATATGAAGCCATTCTCGCCGGGTTATCCCTTGCACGCGACGTTGGCGTCAAAACACTCACGTGCAAAACCGATTCTAAACTCATAGTGGGCCATCTAAACGACGAATTTCAGATAAAAGACCCTACCCTCTTGCAATATTATCACCTAGTCCGCAATGTCATTCAATCCGCCTTTGAACAAGTACACATCCAACACATCCCCAGAACCAAAAATGTTAGGGCTGACATATTATCCAAATTGGCTAGTACTAAGCTCAAGAGCCGGCACAGATCCCTCTTACAAAAAACACTATCCACACCGTCCACATCAAACACTTGCCTTAACCTAACCCAGAACCAAACCGATAATTGGACAACCCCCTACATCCAGTACCTCCAAACCGGTAACCCCCCACCTGATGCTAACAAGAGTTGGCTGGCTAAAGCCACTAGGTACACGATGATAGGAGATGACTTATACAAGCGAGGGTACAACCAGCAACTCCTCAAATACGTCACAGCTGAACAAGCCTAGTACATAATAAAAGAATTGCACGAAGGCATATGCAGATATCACTCTAGTGCATGAACCATGACCACCAGAATCCTCTGCGTCGACTACTTTTGGCCAACCATGGAGGCAGATTGCCACACCTTTGTCAAAAAGTGCATACCCTGCCAGAAGCATGGTAACCTCATCCATCAAAAGCAAGAACAGCTCCACTTTATACTCTCCCCATGGCCCTTCGCAAAGTGGGGAATGGACATTCTCGGTCCCTTTTCCCCAAGAAAAGGCTAAGTGAAATTCCTTAGCCATCGACTACTTCACTAAATGGATAGAGGTCAAACCATTAGCCACCATTATAGCTCAACAAGTCCAGTAGTTCGGTCTGGAAAGATATTATATGCCAATATGGCGTCCCACATACAATCATAACCAACAATGACCGATAGTTCATAGACAAGGAACTCGCTAAGTTCTACACCGGCCACGACATCAAACGTGTAACCAACTATGTCGAATATCCGCAGACCAATAGACAGGCTGAAGCAGCCAATAAAGTCATACTAGTATAATTGCGCAAACGGCTGGATAGCATACATCAATCGACGAGGAGCCTACTGAGGAGATCGTAGATTGAGGGAAGGTATCATTTGTATCCGACATCTCTTATTTGTTCTCTGCAGGAACAATAATAATAATAATAATAATAATAATAATAGTAATATAATATTAATAATAATATAATAATAGAAATAATTATAGTTAATAATAATTATTATATTTATTGTTAGAATTGATAATAATAATAATAATAATAATAATAGAATAAATATACTAAATAAAGGTCGCATAATTAAAGTAAAAGTAGAGTGTGAGGCATATAGTATAAAGGATTTTACAGTCATCCAAATATACCGAAAAGAAAAGCAAAGGCATTACACAATGCCATGAACAAGAACACTAAGTGTAACAGTTTTGCAAAAAGATTGCTCTTAGAGCAAGAAATTACAAAGGCATCGGTGCCTTAAGGCTGCTCAAGAAAGCCACAACTAACACCTCCAAACTAGATAGTAGTGTCACCACCATCTGAACTACCACGAGGGGTTTCTAGATCTGCCTACACCAAATAATTTGTGATCATTGCAAATAGGAAAAACCCAAGAAGCATACAAACATAAGCAAACAGAAAGGGTAAGTTAGTGTAAAATAATTTTAGCATTATTAAATAGTTCTCCAAACAGGCAACGCAGTAGGCATTCAACAAGTGATAGCAAACAAACAGGACACTATGACTCAATTATCCGAATACATATAATAAGATCGGATTCACTGGATGCTTGCACTTATGGTGGCCTCTACTGCTCTGTAGAGCCTTTGCCAATGGGTTTCACTCTACCACACACAAGGTTAGCCTTCAAACATCTAAGGCCATTATCCTGCCAAAGACTAGGGCCTCGTGCTACTCTAACCACTTAAATCAGTCTGCTCTACGTGAGACTAACTGATTCTTTAGAGTTTCGGGATGCAATCCTTACTTGAATCCTTATCTAATTATATACACTACACAACACCATGAGATCTCCCCACGAGACTCATGGAATTACGTTTATCTCACACTAGATTCATGTTCCTCATACCATAACCACAACTTTTATCTCAAGCATTATAATTTCATGCCACTACTCAACCAACCAACCAATCCATATTTCATTTCATGCCAAACACAACATATAACAGCCTCATTTCATCCTAATAAACATATGCAACATCATGCTTCAAGCTTTTACAGTAAATCATTAGATCATGTAACCCAAACATCTAAAACACATAAGAGAATAGTTTTGGAGCACGTCCCTGCACCAATCTCGCTTAAGCTAGGAGCCCTCGCTAAGGCGAGAGATTTTCTTGCCCAAGCTACAAGCTCTCGCTTAGGCGAGACTGCAAACAAAGAGCACTGGAAGGCTCTACGAGTTCTCGCTTGGACGGCACCTTCTCGCCTGAGCGAGATTCCTCATCGCTCAAAGATGAGGTCTCCCGCTTGAGTGACAACTCAACCAGAGAACCCACCAAGTTCCACGAATTCTCGCTTAAGCAAGACCCCCTCGCCTGAGCGAGATGATTCATCGCTCAAAACAAAGGCTCTCCGCCTAAGCGAGAGCTCAAGCAGAAACCAATGTGAGCTTCTGCTATTCTCGCCTAGGCGAGACGAGCTCGCTTGGGCAAAAATAACAGTTCTCCCCCATTGTCCCATGCATGCAAAAACCAGAAAACAGTCTAACCAAACAATCCAGTTCAGTCTCATACCAGCACATGTATGTTCCACTCATTTTATGCATAAAATAGAAGCAAAAATTGGCAACATACTTCAAAAACGTGAAAAACCTAGCTTCCCTTACCTTTGAGTGAAACTTAGTTTAAAAAGAAGAAACACATAGTGGGAGGGGCACCAATACCAGGAAGCTTACAAAGCTGAAATAGTACATAGGGGGACGAAAATGAGACCAAGATAGGGATTAAGGTAAAACTAGAGCTTAAGAATTGAAAATGGGAAGGAATAGAGGTTAAAAGGTTACTTACTTGGAGAAAACTTCGACTAGCTCATAGGGGAAGCTTGCACAAACCGTAGTAGAGCTCTGTTGGAGAAAAATAAAGAGTGTGAGTGAGTTGTTTGAGAAGTGGGAGGCAGAATGTGAAGTGAAAGGATAGCTGGGGGGTTCTGGAGAACTTGGGGGCTGCCATTGGGCCTATCTAAGAGGTCAGGCCCAAAACGTTATTAGAGCAATAATAAAAAGAAAAGGGGTCTCACAATAATAATAATACTGATAATAACAATAATTTTTCTTTACTTTTTTTCTCATATCAATAATATATAATAATACAATTAATATATTACATATTAATAATACTAATAACAGTAATAACTTGACTATTAATAATGTTAATAATACTAATAGTAATAATACTAATAATAGTAATAACTTGACTATTAATAATGTTAATAATACTAATAATAATAATATATAATAGTAACATATAATAATAATAATAATAATAATTATTATTATTATACTAATATTGATTATAATTTTACTACTATCACTATAAATAATATTTATCATAATAATATTATTAATAATTATATATATTAATACTTATAAAAATATTGCAAATAATAATATTATTTATAATTAATATTATAGTTGAAATCACAAGTAAATGAAAAAGTGAAAACAAATTGACTTTTGTAAAATTTGTATAGAGGTCCTTTTGTACAAGAATTTTAAAATGACAAAAAAATTAATTTTAATGATACATGTCAATAAAAAAATAAGTAGTATAGTAACTTTTATAGTATCTTCTTTTCTTAATTCGTAATAGATTATAATTCTTCTATTTTATATACTTTTGTTCATTGTGATATTTGATAAATAATTTAAACATATCCATAATTTAAAAACATTATTCGAAAATTTCCATTCTATAAGTGACGCTTAACTATAATTAAATATTGATATTTTTAAAATCTTTATTTTTTATATAATGCTAAACATTAACTTATATATTTTAAATATTTATTATTTTAATTTAAAACATCTTTATATATTTATATGGATTGTTTTATACTCTCTTTTCTATAGGAAAATGAGAGCAGAAAAAAAAGTGTATGAATTAAAATTAAAAAAAAAATCTAATTATGAAATAAATATTTTATAAAAGTAAAAATTATTACTATAATAAACACTTTAAATTGAATATAGTTAAATAATAAATTATAAATGATCATAAAAAATTCACATACCAATTTGAAAAGAAATTAACCACTAATCCCATTAAGAATGGTAAAAGTTTAAAATCAAAATACAAATGCTTCGTGCTATTTTGATTTTCAAAATATAAAATTCAATGAAACACATGAAACCCCAAGCTTCGACGCATATATTACCATAAATTTTCTTACTAAAGACACATCATTGACCAGGCAAGACGATTATAATCTATTATCACAAGATCGACATAGTAGTTCCATTTACGGGAAAAAAAAAAACAAAAAAAAAAAACTAAGAGAAGAAGAGTTAAGTGGTATAATATATACTTGTCTCTGAAAGCTCCACAACACCTCAACTGCCTTTCTATTTTGTCAAGCATGTCACTTGCAGAAATCTGAACTAGAGTTTGCTTCCTAATTCAATGGTTCAACTTGTCAACAATTTCAACCTTAGATTGAGGCCTCAAACTCCACCTTTTGCAATCTCATTCTGTGCACTCTCAACCTGATCACAAATTCTTGATAACCTGATCACTAAATAGATTACGTTTATAGGCAGTTGACATAAGTTTTCTAGTTATAGTTGTTAGTCAGGTTACATCTCTTTCTACTTAAGAGCATAATAACCTTAAGTGTCATTATTTGATTGTGACTCTTTCCACTTATCTTTGTCATAGAACAATTGATATCACCTGCGACAAGGGAAGCATAATGATTAACATGGCAAGGGGATACATAAAAAATTCGGAGAAAAAAGAGAAGGTAAAAAATAAAAACCAAATAGATTTGGAAATCATGACACATCAACAAAGTATATAAAAAGAAAAAAAAACACAACGCATAATATAAAAGACTTTTCAAATAATGATCCAAGCATTTTAGTTATAACCAATGATATGCAACAATTTGACATTTTCCCAGATATGAGTCTGAAGTATTCTATACTCCCTATGGGAATTTGATACTATTTATATGCCGAGTAAACAAACAATAACATAGCACATACGTTCCTTTTCATCACAACATCTTTCTCTTTCAATTCTAAATATATAATCATTTTCCAACAACAGGCGGGAACAAGAAAGAATTAAAACACTGGTGTTGTGAAGGTGAATGTATGAAGATGGTAGAAAACGACTTTGAGATAGTCAATGCTTGCATGAAAAATTATAAAAATTCGTTCGTTCAAGAACTCTTATCTCCTCAAAGTTAAGTTGAAAAAATGCTTAGAGAAGCTCCAGGGAAGTTAGGTGCATATAACCATTTCTAACAGCTAACTGAACATACATCTTTCTCTTGTTTCAATTCAAGGCATCTAATGAGTACATGTGAAATGTCACAATTTAGATCATTTTATGAAGAAATCATTTAATGTTGACTCGCTTACATTACACTATATTAATTTCTCTGCAAGAAGTTTCATTGAAGAAAATTGAAAGACCTTTCCATTATGAAGCAACAGAAAAAGAACACAAAGAGGCAAACCTTCGTAAATTGGTTTCATTGTTAGATCTTCGAAGTATGACAAATCCAAGATGCACAAAATCAGTCAATGTATCTCAAAGGCATTTTCCCAATAAATAATACCCACCATTCACCCACAAAATATGAAAAATATGTAAAACAGATACAGCAGGATCTCCACTATCATTTATTTTTCTTTAGATTTGAAGGTAAAACAGAAGTTTTAGGCAGTCTGCACCAACCACATGAAACATCAAGCACTATTCCTCCTACGGGCCATCTCCCGTGCCATTTCCCTAAGTTCATCCGGTGATGGTGGCCTTTCTGCCTCTGGTGGATATTCAATGTATGACCTCTGTAACATGATAACAATAAAATATGATTTGGAATAAAGATACTAGATTATAGTTAAAACAATTTCTAAATTGCATTCATGCTGATGAATAAATTCAAAGCCATCAAGATAAGACAATTGATCTTTGGAGACATTTATTTAGTCTCAAAGTGATTTAAATCATGGTAGTTGAATCGTGAATCGTATCGTGTATCGGAGAGCTGATTTATCGTATCGTGAATCGTTTCGTATCGTGAATCGTACGATTCATAAACATTTTGAAAGTTATCTTTTTTTAATTTTTTAGATGTAATGATAGTTTCTAGAGTAACTTTTTTAAGGATGAAGTAGTTTTAGTTACTTTTTTTTTTCTGGGATGCTGTAACTTTAGTTGAAGTTACCATTTACTAATTGGATTTTAAGATATTTTAAAGAAATGGGCTAAAATTTAGGTTAAAACAGGCCCAATTCCAACCCACTAAAAATCCTAGGGTTTTCTGTCTTTCATATGCACTAAGACTATCTTTGAGGGTATGCCACCGTTAGATACAATGATGCCATGCGAGTTGCTGCCGTCAAGGTCTGTTGACTTCTCTCTCATCCTTTGCGGGGTAGTGAGAGACACCACGGCAAGAGAAGCCACCGCGAGAGAGGCTGCCACGAGAGAGGCCACCGCAAGAGGCACCACCGCGAGAAAGGCCGCCGACGCCACTGCAAGAGGTGTTGCAGCAAGAATCGCAGTCGTGAGAGGTGTCATTGTGAGGAACATCTGTCTCTGTGAATGCTACGATTCGGATCGATTCGGAACGATTCATGCGATTCGAAGTCCGAATCGTACGATACGAACACGATACAGGAACAAAAACGATTCATCAAACGATTCGTATCGTGGAGCTGTTGAATCGTTTCGTATCGTACGATTCGTATCGTGAATCGTACGATACTTACTACCATGATTTAAATTGCTTATTGTACATTTAACCTTATCGGATAGTTGTATATGAAATTACATAATCTAATTTCAGGATGCTTGAATGTACAAAATTGATAGATATAACTTTACAGGCTAGCTTATGCACCATTTATGACAAATGAACTCTAATCCTAATACTTCATTTTTGTGATTATAGCAATATTTAATATCAATAAAAAGAAATTGGTGAGCATAGGTTGAAGTACATAAACCCAAAATGATTATATATGAGATATGAGAAGATGATTAAGGAGAATACATTTCCCATGAACTTGCGGAGGTTGCTGGAATTGTTGGCAAAAGTGTACATGAGAATGATTGGTACAGTCACATACACACCAAACTTGGCAATTTCTAGAATCCCTTTGGAAGTGCCCAGAGATGACATGGTATCTTTCCTATCACCAACAAATATCAATATCACCAGCAACAGAATCAAGCACTGTGTTTGAAACCGATCAATGAATAAATAAAGAGGAAAATTTATCTCAATCAATCACCATAACCAAACACAAACAGAGATAAAATCTAACCTTAATTTTTACATCACACTTTTGAACCTTTTCATTTTCCATTTCTCTCTCCTTTCCAACTTTGGTCAACATCATAAAATCTAAATTATTAATCTGATGTTTATTACAGCGTATTGAAAAGACCTTGAATCAATGCTTTTTATAATCGATGTCATCACTTAATTGGTTAGTGTCTAGATTATAGACCCTCCATGCTTTAAGACATTAAAATTGACCCTACCAACGTCTAATTTATAAAACTAGTTGGTCATCCCATCAAAGCGAAGACAGGCATGTACTGTTTTAGTGTAAGTGTGTTGCCAGCTGAAAGTGCACTAAGCTAAAATACAGTGTTAATTACAATCTCAAGCACAGTATCAATTTTACAGTGTTCATTGCAGATAGATACATCAAAACGAAAATGAAAAGGTTACTACCAAGTAATATCAATTGACCCACTTTAATAACTTATCAATTGTAAACACAGATAACAAATGAATAATCAAGTTTAAACGGGATTAAGAAAGTACAAAGACAAAATTCGTGCAAGGATTGCATGAAGTAAACAATGGGCGGAAAAAACAGTTACACGGGCTTGTCATGAAGTGAAATCGACAAGACAGAAGAAAAAAGGTAAACCTGGTATGGAGGGAACAAATGGAGAATTTGACACCAATGAAGAAAGCTTCAGGTAAGTCAACTCATTGAAGTAAACGGGATAGAAGTTTCTGCTTACCACTTGGAGATCGATTTGCGAACAAGCACTCTAGATGATAATAGATATCAGCAAATTGATGTTAGATTTCGTGAATGTGAAAGTATAGAATTCTTAGGAGTGATATTTGATTCCAAAATTGGGCTTCAAGGGTGCAAAATGGGGGCTTCTTTAAGAGAATGGGATAATTTGTTTCTGAAATTACCAAAATGGTGTAAGTTTTTAAAAATTTTTGAGGTTGGACAAGTTGTGTCATGGCACAACATAATGAAGAAGCCGTACTAGGCTGAAGCAATTTCAGCAATTTCACTACTGAAATGAAGTCGTGTCATCTTTCGATAACTTCTTTGAAAAAGATAAAATAGTCGCAATTTGAGATGACTTTGATTAAGGATAATGATTTTCTTATCACCCAAAAACAAAGTCGTGCCATGTGAAGTTGTGTTGTGGAATATGTGCTGAAGTCGTGAATGTAGCGCAACACTCACTGTCCCAAGAAGATTACCGTAAGTGTTTTAGTTGTACAAAAGAAATTCCATTCACAGATTCAGTGACAAAGACACTACACCACCTCAGGTTACATCTCAAGCATTTCTCCATTTTATCTATCCAGCTAAAATCCCACCTATCTTTAGCACTACATCCCCATCAGTTGACGGGTATTAACCCAGATACCTAAATCATGCAAGTCGTGGTATAATGTGATGTGATCCCCAATTTTCACCTCCAAAACACTGATAACATATAACCTTCCTTACTCCCAATAAAATATACAATAAGCACCCAAAAACGCTTGAACCCTTCCAAATGCAAGCAGCAAATTACAGATGCCAGGCACCTTCGCTCTTCTTTAACAAAACAATTCAAATCAAAATATAATCCTTTCCGGAAGATTCACATCCTCTAATATACAAGAAACTCTCGTAGCTCCAGAAAACACGCAAGGGAAAGGGTTAAATGCTAATCGTTTCAAATTCCTCGTCCCATTTCAACGTGAGTATAAAACCCACTAAAAAGATAAAGTTTTTAGGAGATAAATTCAAGAGATCAATAAAATAAAATAAAGGTTGTTGATGAATTGACGTACCTGAGCGTAGATTGTGACGAAAAGGCAGGAACAGGTGAAGAAATGGAAGGGGTTAGAGAAGGATCGGTGAAACCAAACGAGGATGGAGATTTGAGAAGTGCGGTGGGTCCCGCAGCCAATTATAAAACACACAAACGTCCCAACCCACGATTTTAGTGTATCGGATCAGAGAGAGATACGTATTATCGACATATATGTCGATTATTTTTAAATTAATAGGATATTCGATATTTTTATAGGATTAAGTTTTATTTAAGTCGAATTGGTATGGTGTTCAGTTGCTTGATGTCTTTATAATTCGATGAAACTCTGATGACGATATATAGGTGCATGTAAAAGATACTTTGATGTTTAAGTTAGCATTGATGATGTTAGAGATTCAGAAAATATTTTAATGTGTAATCAATACATAGAACATTGTGTTATTTATACCTTTTTACCTGTAGACCCTACCTCACTACAACAAAAATAACTTTTACTAGAGGTTATTTATGGCATTTCCGGGGTTTTAACCTCATTAAAGGAGTTTCCGACGGTTTGTTTTTCTCATAGAAAAACCAGTGTCGCTAATGGATTATCGGCGATTTTCACTAACCCCTGGTAAAACAGCACTTACCGGCAGTTTTGAAACCCCTGGTAATTACCGACGGTTTCAAACCCCTGGTAATTACCGACGGTCTCAAACCCCTGGTAATTACCGATGATTTCAAAACCCCTGGTAATTACCAGCAGTTTTAAAACCCCTGGTAATTATCAGCGGTATGAAACCCCTAGTAATCCCTGGTATTTATCTGAGATTTTAAAACCCCTAGTAATTACCGGCGGTTTTAGAACCATTGGTATTCACTGCAGTTTTGTAACCCTAGTACCAATTTCTTGTATGTAGTTTTAAATCCTTTATACCGTATAATAGTACTGAAAGTTCATTTTTTACCCCTACAATGCAATTCATTATTTATTAATGTTTTTACTTTTCAAATTCCCTTAATTTTATTTATTATACTTTTTGAGTGCATATAATTCATAAAACATATGATATGAAAAAGTTCTAACATTTAGATATTTGTTTATAACTAGATATAGCATTCATAAAAACAAGAAGCGTAGTCTATAAGTTCAAAGTAAATAATAAAGTTTAAACGTTCAAACTAGTGAAATATTACAATATCTTTGTTATACTTGTTATAAAGTCAAATAAAATGAAAGTCTAATAAAATTCTTCTGTATCAATCTTGATCCGAGTCATTTGTTTCTCCATTGGGAACACTCCCCTGATCAGATACCTAACACTAAAAATAATAATAATTGGTAACATTCTTCACAGTATAAAATATATATTAATATACTTAAAATTTAAATATTACCGATGATGAATGAAACACAGGAAAGTCATGAGGCAATTATCCTTGATAGTTTTGTACAAAGAAAGTCATCATTGCCTTCATTTCATTGATTTGTGATGTTAAAGAAGAAACCTGTTTGAGAAAATAACTAATCAAATTAATCAAACTGTCTGCATTTTACAACATGCCTAACAATAATACAAACTTAGATCAAACTCAAAATCATAAATAATGAAACATTTTACATCATGTTCATATCTTCTTTTGTTTGTAGTGCGTGATCCAATACATCATGTACATATCGAAATTAAATAAATTCTAGTGCGCCTGTATGCTTTCTCTATATGGATAATCTGGGTTCAATTATGGATATGTTTTCAGAGGAAGTGAGGAAGTGCCTAGAGGGTTATCTAAGAGAATAAACTGGAGTTCTTAATGAGTTGGAATTCTCTATAAACTTGGTGGCTGAAGCTAGGTTATAATTTTATAATTTATTTAACCTCAGGGCTAACACTCTAAGCAGACTTCTTTCTCCCACCACAATAACCATGCCGAAACTTCATGTGATCGAGATAAAAACTAAAAGCATATCTAAAGTGTAATGTTAATCTACGTACTTAATATTAAATTTGTTTAAAAAATGAAAAAAAATGCCAAACATATACTTATCATTAAACACAATAGAAATATGAATTGTATATTTACTATTTGACTTATTTCTGAATCCAATCTATGTTTCAGTTAATTGCAGCAGTTGGCATCACTGGTTAAATATGGGTTCTGCTATTGCTGTTACCCTCAATTTTTCTCTCAGGGCCACTCTTTAACTAAGAATTATTATTCTCTGTTCTACAATTGAAATGGCTTCACGAGCAGAGACAGAGCATCCCAACAAGGCATTTGGATGGGCAGCAAGGGACAATGATGTCTTAATAATGATAGCAATAACAACAATGACAGCAATAGCAATTTAACGTGATTTAACAACAATAGAAAGCATGCATTTCACCACATTTTTGGTATCCATGTGGGATGCTACTGTGCAGCTTAAAAGTGGGGTTCTGTATTCCCAATATAACAACAAAAAAGACTATATTCATGGCAATAAAATATCATTATACAGAAGAGATAAACTAAAAAAAGCAATAATTGAAAATAAGAAATTACTAACCTGATTTTGTAACTGTGTATAAGAAGGACAACTCGAAGACGCCCCACTATATGAATGTGCATTGAAGCCAAACACTTTAGATGGACAAGGTCCCAAACCTAAACCCCTAACACGTCCGCAATGTTCTTGACTTCCGAAAGCAAAAGCTAAGGAATCGGTGCTAGATACATCTTTTGATTGGGATGTTG
>Ga0214543_1008142_pt1 | contig 17402 bp, 15 predicted proteins | sample CNSS2metaG_FD_160094 | JGI IMG/M metagenome (GOLD analysis project Ga0214543, IMG submission 160094) | Root nodule microbial communities from cowpea collected in UCLA plant growth center, Los Angeles, California, USA - CNSS2 | ecosystem: Host-associated > Plants > Roots > Nodule | place: USA... | reverse complement strand
TATATATATATATATATATATATATATATATATATATATATATATATATATATATATATATATATATATATATATATATATATATATATATTTGTTTTAATGGATTAACATTTATGTTAATTTCACTTATATGTGAAATAAATCAATTAAGTCAAATACCCTCAAAAGTATAAAACTTTGAATTTTCACTCATTTTCACTCCACTATTAATCCACTCACGAAGGTCAAGTCGAGTCCGCTCAGGCTAAAGGCTTAGTTGAGTCAAATCGGGCTGAAGGCTCAAGTTGGATCGATTTGGGACAAATATCGAGACAGGTGGATGAACCATAGGTTAAGCTAAGTTGACAGACCCAAATTTAGGTCGATTTGGTGCAAGCCAAAAATCAGGCCAATTTGGCATAAACCAGACGTGAAGCTGATTTGCAATAAACTGAAGGTCAAGCTGAGTCGATCAGGCCAAAGGTCTATACAAGTTGCCTGGGCTGAATATTGATCTATGTTGAACCATGACGAAGATCGAGTAGAGTAAGCCTAGGTTGAAAGTTAGGTGGACTCAGTTGGGGTCGAAGGTCGAGGTAGAAGGTTGGATGAAGTTAGTCGAGGTCGAAGGTCAGGCAAAGTAGGTTGATGCTCAAGGTTGGGTCGAGTCGTTTGTTGCTAAAGGTTGGGCCAAGTCAGCTAATGCTGACGGTCGGGTTGAGTCGGCCTTTGGCAAAGGTCAAGCCAAGTTGGCCAGTTTCGAAGGTTAGGTCGTGTCATCTTGAATCGAATGTTGAGTCGAGTTGGCTCAGGCTGAATGTCAAACTAAGTCGGCTTATGCCAAAGGTCGAGTCGAGTCGGCTTTGTCGAAGGTCAAGCCGAGTTGGTCTATGTCGAAGGTCAAGCTGAGTTGGTCTATGCCGAAGATTGAGCCGAGTTGGCGCAGACCGAAGGACGAGCTAAGACAAGGCGTTCCAAAGGTTGTGCCCAGTCTTCTTGGGGCAAAGGTCGAACTGAGTTAGTTCGGACCGAAGGTCAAGTTAAGTTGACTTGGGTCGAAGGTCGAGCTAGTTGGCCCAGAGCGAGTGTTAAGCAGAGTTTGTATAGGCCGAAAGTTGAGCTGAGTCGGTCCATTCTGAAGGTCGAGCTGAGTCGATTTATGCCGAAGGTTGAGCCGAGTTGGTTCGGGCCAAAGGACGACTCGAATCGAGTCTTGCCAAAGGTTGATTCGAGTTGGCCTTAGGCGAAGATTGAGCCGAGTTAGTTCGGGCCAAAGGTCGAGTTGAGTTAGTTTGGGTCGAAGGTATGGTCGAGTCGACCTAGGTTGAAGGTCAAGCTGAGTTGGCTTGTGTCTAAGTTTGACTCGAGTTAACTTGCGCTAAAGGTTGAGCCGAGTCGGCTTGGACTAAAGGTTGAAATCAATTAACCCTAATTGAAGATCGAGACGAGTCAAGCTGAACTAAAGGTCAGGCCTAGTCGACCGAGGTTGAATCTTTTGGAATCAACCTAAACTGAAACTCGAGACGAATCATCTCATATTGAAGATCAAAATGACTCAACTTAGATAGAAGATCAAACTAAGTCAAATCAGACTTGAGAATAGTTAAGTGTGTCTTAAAATATATATATTTTTAAATATAATAACATTTCAATATAAGATTAACTAACTTGAGATGATAACTTTTCTTAACTAACCTCATCAATTTTAATCACAAATCTAAAAGAAAATGAAGAAAATAAAAAATCTTTAAAGTAAAGATGATGACTAAAAAATGATAAGTTGAAAATGATCCTTAACTTAAAGTGTGATCAAATTTTAAAAGAAATGAGATAGATTTAGTGGAATCAAAATAAAGAAAAGTTAGAAACATAGGGAGGAATTAACGAAAGAGAGAGTAAATGAGTGCGAGAAAAAAGTTTAGTGTTATGTCCTTCAAACATTATACTTCATAGATGTTGTAAATATTATTAATCAAATATACAAGAAAGGTATTACTTCTACCTAAATTTATGTCAATTTACTTTAAAGATATATTAATTAATTTTAGACTCAAATATATTTTTAGTTTATGTAAAATGATTGAATTTTGATTTTGTAAATTGTGTTTTCTTTTAGTTCCATTTAGAATTGCTAGTTTTGAACTAAGTGTTAAATAAAAATGTATAGATTAAATTGAGTTATAAAAATTAAATTAAATTTTAAAAGTGATTTTAAAAAACTGATCTGGATTACTCATGATTTAAACTAAACTGGATCATGATTTAAATAAATTAAACTAAATTAAATTATTGTAAATTACTTTAATAATATGAATTGTTTGAATTATTATCAATTTGATAAACAATTCAAATATTTTTGAACATTCTTAATTCCAAATAATGTACTATTATTATAATATATAATCAACATGCGACTTTTAAAAACAGATTAAAAAACATTATATTTATCTATCCTAAACTAAATATAACAAATTAAAAATAACGATGAGTTGTAATTTTAGATAAACGAAAATAAAAATAAAAATAGTTTATAGGACTAGAACAAGAACTAAACACATATGTTCAAATTTTACATGGATAAAAAAGCAATGAAAAAGATTTATAGTTTTACATATACTTTATTTTAAACTTAATTGAAAATATTTTAAGGTATAATATAAAATTAATAATAAAATATATAATATAAAACAAATTGAAATTGAAAATTATAATTGGAATAATTAATCCACAACTAAAAAAATTTCAGTACATATAAAATTAGAATATATTTTAGAAATAAAAAAAATTATAAACTCACATAAAAATATTATTAAAACATGGCTACATTTATCCTTTTATATTGATTAGTTATTTCAACATATAGTAGTTCTATCAAAGCACTATTAAAATGTTATAATCTAATAAGTAACTTAACAAATTTTTGATTATTAACTACACTTTCAAATTTTAGTAAACCTTTTCGTTTTAAGCTATTATTTTAGGTACTTTTCGCAAAACATAACCTATTCCATGTAAATAAAACCATATCCAAATCTTAGATTTGAAAAATCTAAGCCCGTTTCCGTACTTAACAATTATGGGAAAAAAAGTTTAGAAAAACATAACTTTAATTTATCCACACGTGATATCTTTTTAAGTTTTGTGCACCTTGATTTTTTGAGCAATAATAAAACTTTTCTTTCCAATTAAGCAAAGTTTTCAACAGTCAAATAAGCAGTTATTTTAGACCACATGGAAGCACTTCCATATTTTCTGAGTTTATGTAACAACAACATAGCACTCACAAAATTGGATTATACAACTTTAGTTTCATGAATGACACGTGGACCAATTCTTTTTGAAGAATGTCATTTTGTTTAAGATTTTTTTGTTCCGTCTCATTCTGTGCAGATTTTCGCGTGATGACAATGAGTAATGCTACAAACATAGCCAATATTAACGTTAAGAAATTATTATAAAACACATTCACATCCAATTAACAATACTTGAAGGCGAGAAAAAAAATAATAATAAACAATTGTAAGTTGGTCAATGGTCAAAAAATATATGAAAAAAATCTTGATCGGGTATGTTTCCATTTTCTATAACTTTCTTAATCCGAATCATTTAAGAAAGACAAATCAATTTTTATAAAAACTGATATAGCGAGAAGAATGCACTTTTGAAAATAAAGCATTCATGAAAAAAATAAAATAAAGAAGTATATATAAATCATGTTAAATGGAAACTAACTTCATTGTGTTTATTTGGAATTCCCAGTTGTTTAGTACTTAAGATAATGAATAATACGTATAAATGTCAAAGATAAAAAAAATCCAAAATTTCCACTTCAAGACCTTCAACATATAATATGATGTAATGTTTATTATCTTTCTAATATGATTTATTTTATATATTGGACATCATAAATTACTTAATTAAGGGAGACGAATGATTAACACTTAGGTTAAGCGATATTGATGAGTTAAGATTAATTTAATAATACTTAAATATATTTATAATATTTTTTTTGTGATATATATTAAAAATTTATGATAAATTTAGAAATTTTATTATTTATATCAATAATGTTCTACATGTCTAAATCAATCATATATCCTATTTCCAATTATCCAATCAAACTAACTGACGTGATATGTTTTTATTAAATTGTAATATCATTTTTTTTTAAATTTTATCGACAATATTAATCTTTTTTTTTCATGATTTTAGTTTTTGATTTAATTTAAAAAAAGTAGAGTTTTAATTCGATCATCAATTACATATATTTAGTTGTTTTATTATTATATTTTAATTAATTAAATTTATTTCTATGATACCTTAAATATATTCGTTAGCTTTAAAGTTCAATTAGAATGAAAATTAACTTTTTTTTTTAATTTAAGGGCTAAACAAAAAGGAACAAATCAAAAATCACATCCTATAATCAAAGAAAATTAAAATTGTAATTCAGTACTAATTATTCGAAACTAATTGAAATATAGTCAACATTATCCTACTTTATAACAAACGGTTCTTAGTAGCTATGAGCGCCACCATTTCCATTCAATCACCAAAGAGAAAATGACAGGGTTTTAGTTTTAGAAAATAAAATTAATGTATAAAATTAATTGAAAACATGTTAAAACTGAATAAAATTTTTAACTGAACCTTTGATTGTTTGTACTAAAATTTATCAAGAAAATTTGTATATAATTTTTAATAATAAGATTCTCTAATTTATTTGTAAATATGAAAAAAAGTTAAAATTACAAATTTAATGATATTTTTATTATAAAATTATTTTAAAAATCTAATTAAAATTATAATTTTTTTATTATAAAATATTTAACAACCACAACTTTTTTATTATACCGAAAAAGAAAAATTAAATTAAAGTAAACGACAAAACCTTGGTTTAATTTAGTTAAAAGTTGGTATTAACGTAAAACTAAATGAAAAGAATAATGATATTTAATTTAAATAATATTTTAATAAAAAATCCAACCAAAGTGAATCAAAATTATTCCAAAACAATGTTACCCACCAATCATTCTACCTTGATTTTGGTGGACACGTGTGGCAAGCTTATCTCAATGATGATTAAGTCACTTACCCGACATTTTCAAGACCCTCGTTTCAAAGTCATAGATTTCCTACAAAACGACAAAATAGAAAGTGTGACTATGTGATTTCACAAGCCAATCTAGGGTTCCTTCCTTTGGTGTGCCAAAGTGTCCCTCTTTCTCTCTCTAACTTTGGCCATCCACCACATTACTTTCTCTCTCTAGAAATGGTCCCTACTTTGGAAAACTTTGAACCTTCATCCCCCCTTTGTGCCTTTGTGCCTTTGTGCCTTGGCCTAATCTCTTCCCACACATCACCACAAATTCCACACCCATAAAAGGCCTTCCCCACTTCAAACCCCAAAAATTTCAATCCTCTCTCAAGGTTATAGCTTCTTTCTCTGTGTTCATTTTTTTCACTAAACCCACCCAACCTTGCACCCAAAAACATTCTTTCTCTCTGCATATATTTTCTTTGTTAGTTAGTTGAATTAGGGTCATGGGAACCCCACAATCCAACAACTTGCCCCCAGGGTTTAGGTTCCACCCTACAGATGAAGAGCTCATTCTTCACTACCTTAGGAAAAAGGTAGCCTCCATTCCTTTGCCAGTTTCCATCATTGCTGAGGTTGATATCTACAAGTGTGATCCATGGGAGCTACCAGGTTTGTCACCTTCTCTATCATTACACGAAAAAATTGAAAAATTTTCGTTATGTTGTAGAGATGATTAAGCATATGTGAAGTGAGGTTGACGAATGTTATTTGTGTGCTCTTCTTTCTGGTTTTGGTTTGTTGAACAGCTAAGGCTGCGTTTGGGGAGAAAGAGTGGTACTTTTTCAGTCCTAGAGATCGGAAGTACCCAAATGGAGCGAGACCAAACAGGGCAGCAGCTTCAGGGTATTGGAAGGCAACGGGCACTGATAAGAACATAGTTGCATCATTGGGTGGAGGAGTGAGACAACATTTTGGTGTCAAGAAGGCTTTGGTGTTCTACAAAGGAAAACCCCCAAAGGGTGTCAAAACCAATTGGATCATGCATGAATATCGCCTTGTTGACACCAATAAACCTGTTAGGGTCAAAGACGCTTCCATGAGAGTGAGTTTTCCTACCTATTTTTATCAAAATGAATAATAATATTTTCATCATAACCACTACACTTTTCAACATATATGGTTAACTTTTCATACTTTTAATATACATCAAGTTTTGATCACCTCTATATTATCATTCATAAGAAATTAGGGTTCATATACTAAGTACCATTTTGTTTTATCATGTTATTAAGACGAAATTGGGTTGACAGCTAACTAAATATCAAAATATCTTTTCTTTTGTTTAGTTGGATGACTGGGTTCTGTGCCGGATATACAAGAAGTCCAAACACAGCCTAACTTCAATCACAGAGGCATCACAAACAGTGGAAGTGAAAGAGCAAGATGAAGCGGAAGAAGAGGAGCAAATGAAAGAAACTTTTTCTTTTTCACCACCTCTTCTTCTCCCTACTCCACAAGCCACCCTCATATCTCAAAAATCTCTATCCTTCTCCAACCTCTTGGATGCAACAGACTTTTCCATGCTCAGAACCATCTTATCTGAGAACCATAACAACTCCACTAATTACCCAAACACAACCTTGTTCAATTCTGAGAATCTGGATCATGAAACCCCCCAAAACTTCTACACCAACAACACTGATATTAACAATAGTACCTGTTTCGTTCAGAAGAACCCTTCAGTGATTTCAAACATGGATGAGAACATGATGTACCCTCCAAAGAAACACCATAGTTCTTCTTATTGCAATTTTGCAAACACCACCCTCCAAAACCAGAACCCCCAGTGGAACTTCATGTTCAAGCAGCCTCACATGAATCGCCAGCTACTTCCGGGTCCCCAATATCTTCAATTTCAGTGATAAAACCAAAACAATGCAAGTCAAAAAAAAAAAAAAAAAAAAAAAAAAAAAAAAAGAAAAATAGGGGAGAAAATATCAAAAAACAGTAAAATATCTATTAGCTCAGGGAAAGATAACAATTATTTTCTTTAACTTTTTTCTTTTTTTGTTGTTGTTGAAAATATGGAGAAAAAGGGTTTCATTTTATTCGAAGTATATTCGTCTGAGAGGAAGTCTTGGAATACTGAACCTGTTCATGGAAAAAAACCAGAGAATAGTTAGATACGGAATAAGAAAGAAAAGGTTTCACTATTGAACGGTTAAAAAAAGTCCAACAAATAGTGTACAAAATGTTCATTTGCACGTGTTTGGTTGGCAAATTGGTTTTGATCATTATGTGTACTTTGTAGACTTTGTATTTGTATTGGTTGGATTGTGATATTATTATATTATTTTTCCGATTACATTTTTTTTTGGACTAGCCTTATCACCATTTGTCATTTGTATATATATTTCGTTAAAGTTTTATTATCAGTTAATAATTAAGATATGATATTTTATCACATTATATAATATTCTATTTTTAATTAGATAATTTTAATTCTTAATAAAAAAATAATTTATTTATTTAGTAAAATAAATAATTGAATAATTTTATTTATTTTAAAATATTAAAAATTTCCTATCTTTTATATAATTTTTAATACTACTTTTATGAAACTACACATATATATATATATATATATATATATATATATATATATATATATATATAATTTTTTTTAATTAAATACTAATAAAAATAATAAAATTTATTAAAATTATATATATTATTGCAATAAAAGTACAAAGTACATGTGTCCATAAGCATATGTCTTTAGGTTAGTTTATGTATTCTATAAGACTATGTTACCTTCAAACTCGACAAGAATCAACCTTAGCTAGCCTACTGAGCCGACATATATTTAATCCTCTCTTATCTGACTAAGGTAACACCATATCAGTAATGGAGCCCACATGTAATCGAGTCTATCAGGTAATTAGGCCTATAGGTAATTAGGCTCCACATGTAATTGGAGTCTCTAAGCTTATTAGACCTCACAAGTAATTGGGCCTCTTGGCTCAAGCCCACCCAAGTAAGGATCTACAAAATATAATATAAGTAACATGTCACACAAGGTAAATAATTACGTTTTCATTAATCATTGCATTAATTGCTTACTAAAGCACTTAGCTAACTTAAGCTTTAGAGTGTCTTCTACTAGCACAACCCTAACTAGTGTTAGGAGGACGGGTACCTAGAAGTTGAAGGTTAGTAGTGCTTTTGGAGTTTTCGTGGAGTATATTTGGTCCGTAAGAACAATTGGCGCCCATAGTGGAGCCGACTAATATTTTCTGGAGAAAGAAGTTTATGGTGTTTACATGAAGCAAGATGGTTAGAGCAAGACCCTTGGCTGATATAGTGGCAATCCTAGAAGCCCAAACGAAAATGCAAGAAGAGTTTGTAGACTTTAGGAAAAAAAGTGCGAAGGAGATGGATGTAAGACCCTTGAAATTTAAATAATTAATTAAATAATTATTTAATAAATGCGGGTAATAGGAGCCTTTAAGGCATTTAATGCGGTGTTATGACGTGAAAAAGTACTAGCTCAAATGAATGAGAGTACTTGGTTGTTTTGAGAGGGCTTGGGTTTGAGTCCTATGTATGCCAATTGTATGTTATTTTAACTTGTTCATTATTTTAATGATATATTTGAATGTGAGCCGTGATAATGTAATCCTAAAATTATAGGAATTATCATGAAACATGATTAGTTGAATTAGTTGAATTAGTTGAGCGCTCGCTTTGTGATTGAGTGGTTATGGGTTCAAACCTTGTTAAGAGCAAAAATTAAACTCTAATTGATTTTTCATTTAATTGGAGTAAAGGGTGATTAAGGGCTATTAACTTAGAGAGAGGAGAGAACTAGACGGGGGTGATAGAGGTCGTACCCCACCAAATTAAAACACTTAAAATGCAGTATGTGACACTTGAACCAAGTCGTCTCCCAACGACCAATATTTTCGTCCAAAGCTTCAATTTCCAGATTCAATTAGGCAAAAATTACCATGGATTCATTGTCATTAAGCATAACAGATTTTAGGCAATTAACACCCACGGATTGAAGCAAGCTGTGACAAAACCCATCAACATTAAGCATAAATACGAACCCCTTAATGTGCACACACGAATTTGAGATTAAGCATACATCAAAAATGTGTTTATCATCAAAACGCAACTTGAAATCAATGCAATTTCGAATACAACCCAAAATCGATCAACAATCTCATGGTTTCATTTCAATTTCGTTAAGGAATCAATGCAAAAAGCTTAGCTAGACACCGAAATGGAACAATCAAGCACTTCAAATCTGAAATAGAACATCAAAAATGAAAAACCCTAACTTATGAATTCTTAAAACGCAAATCAAGAGCAAAAGAGAGATTCCAAAGCTTTAGTGGAATGTAAAACGATGTCGTGATATATAAATCCGAAAATCCCATCAATGGGTATTGTTCCAAGTCAATAAAATCAATAAAATGAGCTACCCAATATACCAAGTGCATTCAAAATGTCAATCCCACATTGGGTGCTGTCAAATGTACATAGAAATGGAAAAAACTAGTGCAAAAACATAAAAAACGAGTGGAACACCTACATGGACACCCACCAAAGTTTGAAGAACAAAAATGGAGGTTGGAGAAGAGTGAAGAAGAAGAGTGTGCGGCTGCCTCATGCATTAAGACCTAATTTTCGTGGTCAAATCCAATCTGCCACTCATATTTACAAAATTGCCATTATGGGTTGCATAATTACATAAATGCCACTACTGGGCCTCTTTTACTGTCCCTCGTCCTTCACGTTGAGGTCTGGTGTAGGGTTTCTCTTGTCGTTTCTCATTGATGCTACTATTGTTAGGATGTGCCCTCATGACCCGACTTGGGCCCCTCTCTAGTTGTTCCACCATCTTTGTTTGTTCTACCAATACAGGGAACTCTCAGATCCTCAAAGGTACGAGGAATCGACGCAACTCATGGTTCAGATCGCCCTCAAATTTTCTGCAGCGCCATTCTTCGGTGATAGCCTGCGAGTAGATCCTTGCCAAGTACTTGAACCTGTCAGTATAGGCCTGCACCGTCATAGTCCCCTGTTGCAAAGTAAGGAATTATGCTTCCCTCTCATATTTGGCATTGTTAGGAAAGTATTTCTCCAAGAATCGTGTCCTGAAGTTAGCCCAAGTCACCTACTCTTCGTGGGTCTGCATCAACTGCTGCATCCCCACTCACCAGTACTTAGCATCTGCCACAAGAAGGAATGTGACGAAGGTCAACTTCTGTGCATCAGTGCACCCAAATCGCTCGGCATATCTTCTCATACTCCCTCAGCCATGCATCTGCCTTGTCTAGAGTGGCCTTGCCAGTGAACTTAGCTAGCTTGTGCCTCATGAAATCTTCCATAGTCACAGGAGAGTAGGTGTGACTCTGGCTTTAGGTTGCACTGCATTAGGCTGCATTGCGTCCACCATCCGATGAATCGCCTATGCAACCTCATTAGCCCCAGTTTTATCCCTTCTTCTCTTGTTTGCCAAAGCTTGTGCACGCCACATTTCAGCTAGATGAAATCACACAACTTAAGTAATGACTATGCAAACAAAAGGTTTAACACAAAAGAATTAACACATTGACTCGTAGGCGGAACACGATAAGCTCACTCCCTATAGACCCCAAAAATCTTTTGAAAACCATTGCTTTAATACCAAATGTAACATCCTGCCCCGATATTATGGATTTTAAATAATAAAATAAAAATGTAATAATTAAACTTCATTTATTATAAATCATTTCCCAAAACCGCGGGAATTTAAAACTTTATTACATCGATAAAACCAACTTAAATCCAATTTTTATAAACACAATACCTTATCATAATCATTCTCATTATAAAGCCAAGTTACATAATTCTAATGATTACAAGAAATCCTTAAAACTCATAAAAATGATGAAACACTACCACAAAGTTTCCCAACTAGCCCACGTTTTGGATCTACGCTCCACCAGAACCACCTACAACGTCATCTGCTCCCGTGTACCGCGTACACGATCATCGCCAAACACACGCAGATAGGGTGAGCTAAAGGAATATAAACATATGCAACATTTTATATAACAAAACACACACATTAAAGGAACTCCATCCTTTGGTCTCATCACACATGGCCACCACCATGTAATCCATGTTCTACATCTTTGGTTGATAATCTCAAGCTATCGTTGTTGTCCAACCTACAAGCCATCACTTGTAGAACACATGCGGGAACACTCGCTATTCCGTGCCACAACTCAAAGAATGCTCGTGTTACCCTCCATCCTAAGCCACAACTCCAGGAATACTCCAGCATCTGACCCCTTGAGATATCTCCCAAAGCCTCGTAGACCACACACATCCAAAGCAAGCAAAACACAATGTTTGCTTCATCAAAAATCACCTGGCGCTCCACACGAGTCGCTTAGCGCAAAAGGCTTCTAGACCGCCTGGCGGGGGACATGTGTCGCCAGACGCCAAGCGCCTCTAATGCTATAGTTTCTACAAGTATCGCATGGCGGGACAACCCTTATCGCCAAGCGCCACACACTTCAATTCTCTACTGGTTTCGTAGCTATCGCCTGGCAGTCAAACACCACCGTCAGGCGCTACACTAGTACTTGCGCAATACTAGTTTTTAAGCACCCAAAACAAAGTAAAATCAATCCATTCACAATTTATATATATATATATATATATATATATATATATATATATATATATATATATATTCCCCCTTTAAACCCATGCTAGAATTCAATTCTAACTTATGAATAACGCATGCTGAAACAAATATAAGCAGCATCACTCTAACAATTTAAGCATATGTCATATGCACCAATGCAAATTAATATTGACATACATGCATTCACCAATAACCAATTCTCAACATGTGACTAACCCAAAGGGACATTCAAATTGATAGAGACTTACCACATAACCCAATCATTCTTCATTAGAAGTTACTTGAAATTATCAAGAACTTATTCATGTATTTTAAATACTCAAAAATCAGCAATATTGAGTAACGTATATCTCTAGCTACTGACCTCCAAATAAAATCTCCACCGTTTAAAGTGAAGAACTACATGTTATGGATCACCTGTCAAAATTTCACCTAAATCGGACGGTTAACGAACCAGAAAATGTAGTTTTACGAAAACTATGCAAAGTAGAAAATTGATTGCGCCTACCGCCCAGAAATCAGGACCTAGCGCCTAGCGGTACAAAACCAGCGCTGGGTCGTTCCTGTTCCGTGAACATACGAAAAACAACATTTTTTCGTGAATCAGAACACTACGCATCTTTGGTATGGTGCTTGGTGGCCAATTGGGTGTCGCTAGGCGGTTCCTGCAGTTCTAGGAATCCAACAGCTCTTCCCTTGCGCCTGCGAACCTCAACCAGCCCAACCATCCCAATTTCCTTCAATTTCGATTCAATACTCACCACTCAAAGATTTAGGAGCACAATTCATCCAATAAGTTTGTAGTTCATTACGCAATTTGTTATACAATTTCCGAAACACTCAATTCCTCCACCCTAACATTCATTCATAACCAATCTCATTTGATTCCCTCGCACTACCATGAATTTTCATAGTTAATCCCTTCCTTTTTGTCTAACTGTTGTTAAGACGCCTTTTCCACCGAACCAAAGCAACCCAAAACATGCAGAACCCGAAAATCGAACCAAAATGAAAATCGTCGTCTGGCGGGTGTTCTTCACCGCCAAGCAGTTCATGATCAACCCAGAAAAGTGGGTGGCATAGCTTGCGTCGCCTAGCGGCACTAAGCTCACCGTCAGGCGGTTTCTATCAAGAACCCAAAAAAAAGGCAAAAATTGCATGTGTCCCTTGGCGACTCATTCAAAGCCGCCAAGCGATTTCTAGAAATTTTCCAAAAATCCAGAACTCAAGATGATTGGCAATAAGAAATAATGCATATTCATTTCATACAATAGCCATTAACCAATTACAAATGAAATTACGAGTTCAGCACCCTATCCTGGATTCCTTTACTTAGTTTTGGAATTTTTTTCAAGCTCTTGTGCACCACAAAACAATCAGGCCCTTGTATCCTTCCGAGCTTGCTTTCAATCCTTGTTGTCCACTCCAAAAATCCAGAATAGTCTCTCCTTACAACCCTTTCCTTTGGTAGCTCCAAAAACTCTCCCTTTCTCCCTTAATCGATCACTTAATTAGGTGTTAAAGAAGATGATGGTTTTCTAGCCCCCCCTTGGCTGCTAGGAAAATCTGACTTTTCATATTCATGCCAAAACTAATTCTAGCAAAAATAAAGTTTAATGTGAAGCTACCAAGGTTTGAACCCCTAACCATGCCAATGTCCAATCAATGCACAACCATTTAACCAATTCATGTTTCGTGATAATTCTTATAATTCTAAGATTATATTATCCCCCTTCACACTCAACATATTATTAAAATTACATGATTAAAATAACACCTAAATGGTATGCATATGATTCAAACCCAAGTCCTCTCAATCTAACTAAGTACTCTCAACCATATGATTTAGCACTTTTCCACGTCATAAACCTTAACATTAAATGCCATAAAGACTCTACTACTCGTATTTATAAAATGATTATTTATTTACTTATTTAAATTTCACGGGTCTTACAATCTAGTCTATCAATTCAGTAACCAAATCCTATAGGAGGAACCCTTTATCACCCTTACGAGTGCCGACTTTCAAGGATTGGATCCAAACCAGAACGACCTGATGAGATACCCCTAGTCAAGGGACCAATAACCAAAGTAATAACTAGGAGGATTGATGAGTCATTATTTTCCTCAATTCCACTAGCCTTTGTGTATCATTTGATAGTTGTTCAGTGCTTAATTATTTATCTTTAGTGTGTTTTCATCTGTTGGGCTTTATTAGGCCACTGTTCCGAATTTGGGTTAATTTCACATTATTTGGCCTAATTTTTGTTTTTAATTATTTTTAGGTATTTGGGTGAAGCAATTTTGGAGCTTGGACATTAATATTTAGTTAAAGAGACTTGTCACATCATTGCCACGTCATTTCCACGTCATCTAAGTGAATGGGCCAACATTTGAGGCCCAATATTGGCATTTTTGTAATTCTGCACTCAGTAATGTCCTTTTTGTAAATAATAGTGACAAAGTTGATTTGTCCACGAGATTTTAGGTTATTTAGCATGGGCAACCGCATCTCTTTTCCTCCAACCTCCATTTTACATTTTCAAGCTTTGGTGGGTGTCCATGAAGGTGCTATCTTTGTTTTTTATGTTTTTGCACTAGTTTTTACCATTTCTATGCACATTTGACAGCACCCAATGTGGGATTTACGTTTTGAATTCATTTGGTAGCATGGACATCTCGTTTTGTGGATTGTATTGACTTGGAACAATACCCATTGATGGGGTTTTCGGTTTTTTATATCATAGCAGTGTTTTTCGTTCAATTGAAGCTCTAAAATTTGTCTTTTGATGTTGAAATCGCATTGGGAGAATTCATAAGTTAAAATTTTTGATTCTGTTTTCGTGATTCTAGTTTTGAAGAGCTTGTGTGCTCCATTTTCCATGTCTAGCTAAGCTTTTTGCATTGATTCCTTGACGAAATTGAAATGAAACCATGAGATTGTTGGTTGTTTTTGTGTTGTATTCGGAATTGCCTCTGTTTCAGTTTACGTTTTGATGATAAATATGTTTTTTATGCATGCTTAATCTCAAAGTCGTGTGTGCATATTAATGGCTTGTATTCATGCTTAATGTTTATAGGTTCTGTCACAGTTTGCTTCAATCTATGAGTGTTAACTGCTTGAAATTTGTTGTGCTTAATGACATATTGAATCCATGGTAATTTTCGCTTAGTTGATTACTTAGGGTTCATGAGAGCAAATTCGAATAGAACAATTAATTTGGTAATCTGTGATTAGTGGACTTTCAATTGAAGCAAGAAATCATTGCGTTTTCATATAACTGTTAAATTTCTCTATAATTTTGAGAATTAAATTTTGTGTGAATCTGCCAACCCCCCTGCGTTATAGTGTTGTGTTCATCTGGAAATTGAAACTTTGGACAAAAATATTAGTCGTTGGGAGACAACTTGGTTCAACTTTCGCATACTGTATTTAACTGTTTTAATTGGTGGCGTACGACCTTTATCATGCGCCCTTGATCAACTTGACTTTTCCCTTGTTCGTCCATATCGAATATGCCACAATCTCATTATGAATCAAGCTAGAATTGCGCCTCCATAAGATTCTCTCGCGCATTTTGTTCTTTTGGTTCATGTTGCAGCATCACGAACATTCACGAACATGGGTTTCAGTATAAGATTTTTTTTCTCGAAGGATTGCCCTCTCTTGACCACACATAGAAAGGGTCTTCTTTTCTTAAATGAAACACACGTTTTGATGGAGAGAATGACTTTATCAATTGTAGTTGACCCATCAAGGGCTGCTTTGCAAAGAAAAATATAAAATGGAGTTAAGGGTTGAAAACTAAAAATAGCACAAAGGGATGGCTTCTTGGCAAAGACAATTTTATTAAAAAGGGAGTTTTAACAAGAACAAAACTAAATGCAACAAAATACCATTAAAACTAACCTTTTTATTATATTTTTCTAAAAGCTTTATTTTTTCTAAGCAAGTGATAAAAACTAGTTAATTAATGATAAACAAATATTTATTTAAACTAAAACTAAACTTTAAGAAAGGAAAAATAATGAAATATGGAGTGCTAACATGTAACCTCACTTGAGAGCACCTACCATACACCATCATTGAACCTCTACACCATCATCCTACCTTGCTTTCGCACGCCTACTCATCTCATGGAGTCTTCCATTGATTGCCCATGGATTGTAAGCTTGAAGGTGGAATCATCACGACCCCATGGTCACAACAATGGAAGTAGAAAACTTTGCTATCAAGAAGATCCTAGTGGGCCAAGATAGTTCAGTATATATCCTCTATTGGAAGACCTACAAGAAGTCAGAGTTGCTAGAGGAAGCAATGACCCCCTATGAGGAACCCATATAAAGTTTCTTTAGAGAAAGGGTCGTTACTAAGGGGTATATTGACCTACATACCACATTTGGAGAAGGGAGTCTGGACAAGACCATACCAATTCGATACCTAGTCATAGATGCACACACATTACATAACGTTCTGCTTGGTTAGTAGTCATTCAACCTGTTGAGGGTCATGGTGTCCAACCCCCATCTTATTATGACATTGCGTTAAACCTCGGTTGATATAATTACGGTCCACGATGACTAAAAGTTGTCTCGGGAGTGCTACATAGCTAGCCTCAATCAAGTGCATTCTGCACGATCCTAGTGGTCGAAGAGCCCAACCCCATGATTTGTAGTGATGTGAGAATAAAGCCTGTAAGGGAAACTAAGTAGTTCGCTTTAAAAGAGGGTCGAGACTTGAAGATAAGGTACACCATCGACGAAGAAGGTGAAAAGGTTGTAAGGCAATTGTTGATTGATAGCGCCGACCTATTTATGTGGACAATCGCTGACCTCCCAGGTGTGGTGTAAGACTTGAGAAATTTAAATAATTAAATAAATAATTATTTAATAAATGTGAGTAGTGGGAACATTTATTACATTTAATGATTGGATTTATGAAGTGAAAAAGTATTAGCTTAAAGGGTTGAGAGTATTTGATTGTGTTAGGGGACTTGGGTTCAAGTCTTGTGTATGGCAATTGTTTGATAACTTAATTTTTTTATTGTTTTACGTGTGTGCTTGAGACTAGAGTAGTAAGATAAAATCATAGATAAGTATGAATTACCAAGAAGCATGAATTGGCTTGATGGTTGTGTATGGATCTGAAAATTGGGAGGTTGTGGGTTCAAACCTTGGCTAGAGTAAAATCATAACATTTTTTTTCCTTGGGAATGAATTGAGGAGATGAAGAGCTGGAGATAGGTTCCACGAATCTGGACACACACAAAAGAGATTAATTAGAATTGATTAGGCTTTGATGAAGGATTGACCCCTACCAAGGATGGAGGCACATGCTTAAGAAGACTAAGCATGTTTAGAAAGGAAGTTCACTAATCCTTCATCCCTTTCATTTGTATTTGTTATTTTTGATTCCCAAAGTTGACTTAGTTGAATCAACTTTAGTTGACTTGTTGACCTTTGACTAGGTTTGACTTGTTGACTATAGTTGACTTGACTTAAGTCAACATGTTAATCTATGTTTATTTGCTTTGTAGGTTAATTAGGAGTAAGAAAGCAATGCTAGGTGGTGCATGGTGATTGGGGAGCATAAATGATATGGAGGAGAGAGTAAAGCAAAGACATAAAGCATAAAGTAAAAGGCATGAAGCAAGTGTACCTATGTACCTTTGG
>Ga0214543_1008141_pt1 | contig 17404 bp, 10 predicted proteins | sample CNSS2metaG_FD_160094 | JGI IMG/M metagenome (GOLD analysis project Ga0214543, IMG submission 160094) | Root nodule microbial communities from cowpea collected in UCLA plant growth center, Los Angeles, California, USA - CNSS2 | ecosystem: Host-associated > Plants > Roots > Nodule | place: USA... | reverse complement strand
TCATTGGAGAGAAACAACTTCCACTACTCCTCAATTGGTTGGAACATCGTGCTGATAACGTGTTATGAAATAAAGTGAATAACAAAGATAATAATAGATAATAGAGAAGAAACAATAGAAAATAGAGGATGAGAGAATAGGGAGCAACTCATCTGTGTATTATTATTGATAGGAAGAGTCCTATTTATAGATACAATATGTAATCCATAAAGGAAACAAATCAACTTAGTTAATACAAATATTTACCATAAAGAGTAATGAATCATATCAGTAATTGTATCAAATCAATGGACAATCATTAATTCATAACAATATATATATATTAATTTTAACTACAAAGTAACATAATAATTTTATATTTTAATGTGTTAAATTTTCTTTTTATTTATCATATCAATCAATTTATTTACAAATTTTATTTATAAATTCACATACTTTACATTTAAATTCTTTAAAAGAAACAATTAAAATTTATTCATTTAAATTCATCCAAATGTACCTGTTCTCTTTTTCTCAAATTCATTATCTTAAAAGAATACATCCTTAATTTCATTAAACCTCAAATTCATTATTTTAAAGGAACATATCCTTAATTTCATCAAAAAGACACTTATAAGATCATATGATGAAGTTATAATTATCACATGTATTTGAAAGTAATAATTATAAGTATAACATCTATCTAAATGTAGCATAATTATAAAAAGTTATTCTTTCATGTATGTTTCTTTATGTTTCTCATCTTCCTTTCTTGTAATTTTAGAATGTTTATAAAATATTTTTGTACTCATGTAATATCTGAAATTTATGTTTTATATTTTCTTTAAATATGTTGTAAGTGTATTTTCAATTTTTTTCTGTCATGCTTTTTTATTTATTCTTGTTTTTCTTTGGAGTTTTTTTTTTCTTCTTTATTTTCAATAAATTTATCTCAAATCCTATTTACATCATACTTAATATTTTTTCTTAAATATGTCTCAGATGGTAATTACAATTTCGCACAAAAATTACTGAAAGTTATTTTTTAAAAATTATTTATTATTATATTAACTTTTTAACTTATTTAATAACTAGAGTTTTTATCTATATAATAAAATGTAAGAATTACTGATTATCGTTCGGAAATTATTTAAATACTTAAAGTTTTCAGTTAAGCAAATTATAATAATTTTGTAAATTCATTATGATTATATTCGATCGCATACTCATTTGTAAGAAAATGTTTATTAAAATAATTTTACTTTTAAATATAAAAAAGGTGGTGTGGTATTCAATAATTTTATTCTTTTAAATAATTAAAAATGTCAACTAACAAAAAGAATCTTTACAAAATAAGTAATTTCCTTTTTTGGTATGATAAATGGATAAAAATTAAATTAATATCTATAATAATATACAAGAAAATTCTCTCTTTTGAGTCCACACTTCAAAATTCTAATTTTATCCTTTAAAATATAATTATTTATTAAATATTTGAAAATTGACTTTTATTTTTTACAATTTTTTTTTCTAAAATCGTTTATTTCTACTCTTCTCTTTTTCTCTATTTATCAACAGTTATTTTTTCAATTTTTTTATATATTTCATTTTATTTTTTATAAATATAATTTTATTTTATATATTAACTTAATAAAATTACATTATCATCATTTATTAATATAATATCACGTATATTTAAAAAATGCGTACATATAGGTGCGACAGCGCTGTGTACGCTAGTTTTATTGGAAAAAAAAACTTCATAAATATTATTTTCTTAAAAATAAATAACTAATACATAATTTCATATTTATTTAATTTAAAAAGTGAACTAAATATTGTTTACATTAAATTTAAATATTTAATTATAAGTAAATAGTGAAGGTTAATAGAGTAATTTTTGTATATATAATCCGCTCTTAAAATAACATAAATTCGCTCTCAAAAGTAATTGTTTTCTGAATTTTCCTTTTTATTTTGTTTAATTCTTTAATGATCGACTGTTACATTTACCCTATGGTCTGATTTGTTTGGTAGAGAAAATAAAATAAAATAAACAAATAGATACAATGAAACAATGAATAGAAACAAATTAAAAGTTAAATGTTTGAAAAAGGTAAAAAGTAAGAATTAATTAAGAATAGATAATAAAAATTGCGGTGAGATTTGTCCGATATCAATTAGCCTTTATACATGTCATCGGGACAAGTATGATACAGGTAGTAGTTCTCTGTTGAATGAATATCTATCTGTATCCGTAACAATATCCGTCGGATATTTGTTATGTGAATACCTACATAATTTTTTAATATTCATGGATATTCGTGAGTATTTACAAAAAAATAAAAAATAAATATTTAATAACATATTTTAATCATAAATTCAAATAAAATACAATACATAAGATTTATAAACTTTAAACAAAGTTTAAATATGTTGAATGACAGCTTACAAAAAAAATATTTTTTTTAAAACTAATTGATAAAAAAATAACTCATTTAAAATTAATATGTTAATATTTTAATCATGTATTTTTTTAATTTAAATTAAAATATAGTAATTACATATATCTACGGATATTGATACTATGATATCCATAACATTGTGAATATTAAAAATTTATACCCATTATCTATAAATATACATTTATAATATCTATCTCTTATAGTTGCGAATTTTATTACATATGTTTTTTTTTTAATATCTACTTATATATGTTCAGTATCTAAAAAATAATTCATAATGAGGACGCAAGGCAAGCGCCTGAAGAGAAGGGCACTGAAAACTAACACTCACCATTTCCCCAACATTTCATAAACAAATGTTTTTACCTTTTCCCATAAAAACTGCAGTGGCATTTCCGGTAAATAACACTTCAAACAAGGGTCAAATAATCTTCAAACCCACGCACTAACTTTCTCTCTGCCTCTCCCCTGTTCTCACCTTTTTATCTTTCCCCTTCACTCTCTTCCACTCTCCTTCACATCAAAAAACAGAGACAGCTAATATTAACAACAAATTAAAAACTTCAAAAACCCCACTCATACCAAAACCACCACACAAAAAGCCATTCTCCAAAAGGAAAAGAAAAAATGGAATCTGAACAAAGCAAGTTTTTGGGGAAAAGAACAGAGCAGTGAGTGAGCAAATGAGGTAGTGAGCTCAGCGAAATCCCGACAATGGCGGCTTCGGAGGAAGTACTTCCGTGGCTGAAGTCGCTGCCGGTGGCGCCGGAGTACCGTCCTACCGAGGCGGAGTTCCAAAACCCGATCGCCTATATCTTCAAAATCGAGAAAGAAGCCTCTCAGTACGGAATCTGCAAGATCATTCCCCCGCTTCCCCCCTCCCCCAAGAAAACAGCAACTGCCAACCTCACGCGCTCCCAGCCCACCTTTACCACGCGCCAACAGCAGATCGGCTTCTGCCCCCGCCGCGCGCAGCCGGTGCGCCGCCGCGTCTGGTTCAGCGGCCACCACTACTCGCTTCGGGAATTCGAAGCCAAGGCTAAGGCCTTCCACAAAACCTACCTCAAGAAAAGCAAACCTAAACCCTCCCCTCTCGAACTCGAAACGCTCTACTGGAAAGCCACTTTAGACAAACCCTTCTCTGTCGAATACGCGAACGACATGCCTGGCTCCGCGTTTAGCCCCCTCCGTGCTTCGCGCGATGCCGATTACGTTGGCGACACCGCGTGGAACATGAGGGCGATTTCAAGGGGAAGCGACTCGCTTCTTAGGTTCATGAAAGAGGAAATTCCCGGCGTGACGTCACCCATGGTCTACGTGGCCATGTTGTTCAGCTGGTTCGCGTGGCATGTGGAGGATCACGACTTGCATAGCTTGAACTACCTCCATTTCGGCGCTCCCAAGACTTGGTACGGCGTGCCTAAGGACGCTGCCGTCGCGTTCGAGGAGGTTGTCAGAGTTCATGGCTACGGCGGCGAGATCAATCCTCTCGGTTCGTATCGTTCTCAATTCTTTCGTACCTATGCATTATTGTTTTAACTTACCTGTATTGTGCCTTCAACAGTTACTTTTGCTATTCTTGGGGAGAAAACCACGGTGATGTCGCCGGAGGTTTTTGTTGGCGCCGGTGTTCCCTGCTGCAGGTATTTTGTGTGAGTGTAGGGGTAGACTATATATAATGAGGACTTCGTGGTTGCGTATGTAACTTAACTTTAATTTTCGACTGAATTGAGTCAGGCTAGTTCAAAATGCTGGGGAATTTGTAGTGACATTTCCAAGAGCGTATCACACAGGATTTAGTCATGGTAAGATACTTCATACTTCACAATCTACGAATGGAACCACAGCCTTAAATATTCTCTTTCTCTCTGTTTCTTGGGTAACGATGATTGTGTTTTCTGTTTCAACAGTTGCATGTTCTAAAATAATTTGGATGTGTTTTGTAGGGTTTAACTGTGGAGAGGCGGCTAACATTGCGACGCCTGAATGGTTAAGGTTTGCTAAGGATGCTGCTATTCGAAGGGCTTCCATTAATTATCCTCCCATGGTGTCACATTTCCAGTTGCTTTATGACCTTGGCCTTGCTTTGTGTTCTAGGTTTGTCTTTCCCTATTACCTATTGGAGCTAATACTAAATACCTTAGCAGAATTGTTTATTTCTTTTTTATGGGCTGGACTTCATGTGGTAGATTGATGCTATCATTAATAGTGTTCTTAACTTTATGAAGATGTATCTGTGTGTACCGCTAGCTGCAAATCTGCATCATATATGTATAATATCTCATTAGGTTATTGGTAGTGAGTAATAGTGACCATTAGATATGATTTCCTCAGTGATCTTGGTGGCATGAGTTTTTATTGGTGTTTTGAAAATCATTCAGTTAGACCAGAAAACAGTGATTTGGTCGGGTAAAAGGTTCAAATAAACCATGAAACGAATATGAGAAAAATCAGTTTATAGTGGGTCGAATGACAATGCTTAATATAATACCATGTTATGTTAGCATTTTTGCTTAAAAGGTAAAATATGAAGAAAAATGCTTAATATAATACCATATTGGTATTTTTCTAAAAAGAATAAAGATAGACGTAAAATGTTTCCTATTTTCTTTTTCATTCTGAATATAAAGGTATTATTATTATTATTAAATAATGATGTATATTGTTGAAATTCAACCTAAGTATTACTCCTTCTTACCTATTTATAACACTATTTCGACTAATTTGTACTTTTTAAAAAAGTTAGCTAATTTAGTTGAAAACAATAAATCGGTGAATAATTTGGATTGTTGTTCTGAAGTTATATATCTAAAGCTAGAGTGGTTGAATGAGACTTGATTTCCGTGACTACTTTCTCAATTCATATAAGGACAGTAAAATTTTATGCTACTTTATTAATTTTTTTATTGAAAAACAGGTCAATTAATTAATGGTATTTTAGGAAATAAATAATTAATTCATCATTCTAACAAATTTTCTGAAAATGGTCTTATAAATAGGACTGGAGGGAGTATATCATAACTTTATAACTTTTTCTATTATAAAGTTATGATATTATGTTTCATCAATATTATTTTATGTATTATTACCATTATTTTATTAATGTTGGCTTGATCTGGATTCAACCACAATGGAATCATTTAACCTTGACTAGTTCAAATATCAGTCCGATTTTAGAAGCATTAGCTTTTATTGCTGTAATATATGCACCCTGTAAATTCTTGTGAAATCTTCATGCAGAATCCCTGGAGGCATTAGAGCTGAGCCACGGAGTTCTCGGCTTAAATATAAGAGAAATGGTGAAGGAGAAACTGTAATTAAAGAACTATTTGTACAGGACGTGGTAGAGAACAATGATCTGCTTCACACACTCAGCAAAGGATCTGCTGTAGTACTTCTTCCTCGTAGCTCTTCTGACTTTTCTGTTTGCTCAAAATTACGCGTTGGATCACAACAACTAAAAGTGAACCCTGACTTTTCTCTCAATGAATACAATTATGAGGGAATGGATTCCTCAGATTTTATTTCTAATGACCTTATGTTCAACAGGAATCATGGAATCAAACAAGTAAAGAGTTTTTATTCTGTAAAAGAGAAGTTTGTTACGTTGTGTGAAAGGAACAGGGTTTTGCCATTAAGTTCAAATGGGAACATATACACTTCAAGTTCAAAAACACTGCAAGGAGACAGTGAAAAGGAAACAGATAAAGGAGATGGATTGTCAGATCAGAGACTATTTTCATGTGTCACATGTGGAATATTAAGCTTTTCCTGTGTTGCCATTGTACAGCCCAGAGAACCAGCAGCTACGTACCTTATGTCGGCTGATTGTAGTTTCTTTAATGATTGGATTGTTGGTTCTGGAGTAACTAGCAATAAATTTTCAACTGCCCATGAAGATGCAAGTATTCCCAAGTCAAGAACATATACAGGCAGGTTATATTTATAAATGAATACACATCCTTAGGTATTTTTCACTCCTGTGTGTCATATGCCCATTAGGAAATGTATGTGAGAGCTGAGCTTCATGTACTGCTTGTACTGATAACTTTCTGCTGTAGAAGTGTAACCCAAATCATAACTTTTGCATTAGCATGAGCTAGAGCCATCCAGCTTTGTTATGTGCAGTTTTGGGGTTCAGTGATTGTTTTTTCCTCACCGTCTTTTACCTGAGTTGAAGAGTTTACGAGTGAAGAGAGAACGTAAAGTGGGAGATGTTTTCCATTGGTATCAATAAATAGGGGAGTTATCAATTCTTTTAAGTTTTGTTATGCCACTATAAGTTCTTGTTCTTTTCTTTTTTGTTTCCCTTCTTCTGGTTGTGGTGTGACCAGATTTTTCTTGCAACTATTTCTTAAAACATTATCTTCATATTTCTTTTTTCTTTAGAACAAATATTTCCTTTTCTGAATAAGTTTGATAGTAACATATTAGCTGAAGGAATAGTCGTTTGGCTTTAGTCCTGTCTGGTATGGGTCTTGCAGTGTTCTTGTAGACAAGGGAGATCGTTGAGTTGATTAGTTATACATTTGTCTCTTGAATGCTGAATCGCAGACTGGTCCTGCCATGTGCTTGTCATTCTTTACATAATGAGAGAGAAGAAATGTGCATGAGTATGCAAATCTTTATGATGTGCATATGAAAAGTAGCAAGTTACCTTTTTAAGCAGCCAGATGCCTTTTGTTTTGTATCTCTTTTACTTTTTCTATAAAATGTTTTTTCTGTATATAAATTCCTAGTTTCAATCTTCCTTGACTTAAGAAAAACCAGTGACACGTGTTGTTCCACAATGCAGGATGGACTAAACAAAATGCCCAACATGATTCAAATGGTGTTCCCATTCAATCTGTTGAACACCATGCACAGATTGCTGATGAAAATTATGAGGAGGCTTTAAATTCTGGAAGAGAAAAAGGCAATACAGCTCTTGCATTATTGGCATCAGCGTATGGAAACTCTTCTGACTCTGAGGAAGATCAGGGGGGATTAGATATTGCACTTGATGGTGATGAATTGAATACAGTAAACCATTCAGCCACTGATGGATCTCGGGAGATGTCTAGTATGCCTTCTCATTTTCAAGATCCACATGCTAGTCCCTTGGTTAGAGTCATTAGACTTAATAAAGGAGATGATATTCATTCAAGAAGAATAGACAATTATGAGTATTATATGCATAAGAGAGTAGAACAAATTATGACTCCTTTTGACTACTCTGTTAAGTCAGAAGATCATGACAACACTTCAGGGGTGGCATTTAGAAATACCAGGGCTGTAACCCATTCCACATTGAGTTGTTCCCAAGATACTCACACAGATGAAGACTCGTCTAGAATGCATATCTTCTGTTTAGAGCATGCTGTAGAAGCAGAGCAGCAACTTCGCCCAATAGGAGGAGCACACATATTGCTCCTATGTCATCCAGGTAAGATATTTCAATAATTTAGTACTCCCCCCTTTTTTTTTATTAAAAATGGAACACATTTTGTACTGATATTTTATCTCAAGCCCAAGTTCTTTGGAAAAACACACTGCCTTTTTTATTTGAAGTCCACCTTGGTCATCAAGCATGGGAGTCTTTGTTGGAATTTTTGTTCAATTTAGGTTGCATTGTATAAATGTGTGAATTTTTCCCCCTGTTGATAAGTCTATTCAAGTATACTAATATGAAAACTTCAAGTGGTCTGATTGATCCATTATCCTTGAAGATGTAAACACGTATGAAGTTTGATGTTTATGGTTCTACATGGACAAACTATACTTTTTTTCCTATTTCATGGTTTGAGTGAACATTTGCTATAATTAGTATATAGTGTTTGAACTCTTTGCTACTGATTGATGTTTGGTCATTATTAGCATATTTTTCATATTTGTGAGCTTGCCTTTACAGTGTTTAAAGCACACTGTAACTCGTTTCCCCTCCTTGCCAATCTTTCATGATTTGTTTTGCTTATTTCTACAGATTATCCAAAGATAGAGGCTGAAGCAAAGTTTGTGGCAGAAGAACTGGGGATTGGTTATACGTGGAAGAATACTGTATACAGGCAAGCCAACAGGGAAGATGAGGGGAGGATCCAATCAGCTCTGGATAGTGAGGAAGCTATTCCTGGAAATGGGGACTGGGCTGTAAAGCTGGGAATCAATTTCTTTTATAGTGCCAATCTTAGCCGTTCAGCACTTTACAGTAAGCAGATTCCTTACAATTCTGTTATATATAAAGCATTTGGTCAAAACCCTCCTGCAAGCTCGCCTACAGAGCCCAAGGTCTATCAGAGAAGGACCAACAAGCAGAAAAAGGTAGTTGCTGGGAAATGGTGTGGCAAAGTTTGGATGTCCAATCAAGTCCATCCCCTTTTAGCAAAAAGAGATTCTGAAGATGTTGAGGATGAAACAAGCTTACATGGGTGGCCATTGCCTGATGAGAAAATTGAGAGATCAGAAAGTAACCATAAAAGCTATACCTCAACTCGAAAATCTGGTAAGAAATGGAAAAAATCTGTTCAGAAAGGAGGAATCTGGGAAGAAAGCTTTGTCGAGAGAGATTGGCTTTCAGATAATTCCATTGAAGATAAATCCAATAAATATCAAAGGAGGATTATTGGGAGTAAGCGCTCCAGGCATATTGGGAGAGATGATACTGCTTCAGAAGGGGATTATTCTCCTCTGCCACTTCATAGAAAGCCTATAACGAAGCATTCAGAATCTAGTGAAAATGATGCAATGTCTAATGATTTGCTGGATGATGATTCTTGTTTACAGCATCGGAGGAGGGCTAACACCAATGAAGCTAAATTTATTGACAGTGATGTGTTTTCAGATGATACAATGGGCTATGGTTCTGATTGGTTGCGGAGAGGGGAGCTTAGCAATGAGCAAGATGCTATTTCAGACGATTCATTGGGTGCTGGTTCTCTTCAGCTGCGTGGAAAGACTCCCAAGGGCAAGTATTGCAAATACATTACTGAAGAAGACGTGATTTCTGATGACCAAAGGGAGGTTTATTTTTGGAAGCAGAGAGGGAAGATATGTAAAGGCAGACAAAGATCACTTTCTGCTAAAAATGAAGATGGTCTGAAGCACCATAGGCAAAAGCAGCAACAAAGGAATCTGAGAAGCAGGCAAGACAAGCCCCTTGGAGTAGAGAATATTACATCTGATGACCAAATGGAGGGTCGTTTGTTCAAGTGTCAAAGAAGGATTCCTAAAACCAGGCAAGCGAAGTTCATCGAGGAGGAAGATGTAATGTCTGATGACCAGTTGAAGGATCACTTTCAGAAGCCCCAAAGAAGTACTCGAAGGAGCAGACAAAATAAATACAGTGATAAAGATGTCATGAATGACTTGGCAGAAAATAATTTTCATATACTGTATAGAACTCGTAAAAGTAAGCAAGTTAAAGTTATGGACAAGGACAATATAGATTCAGATGATCAAATGGATGATATTTTGCATCAGCAGCACAAACGAACTCTTCAAAGTAAGCAATCTAAAGCACAGATTCTTCAACAAACAAAAACTAATCCGCTCCATGCGAGAAACAAGACATCCCGTCCTGTGAAGCAGAAACAAGGTGCTCACACGCTAATGAAATCAAAGGCTGCTCGGCAGGCAAAGAATCAGTCTGGTAACTCCAAAGACTTAACATTACATGTGGAAGAGGACGAAGATGGTGGACCTCGCACACGACTTAGGAAGAGAGTCCTAGAAAAAGAGTCTGAAGGAAAAGTAAAAGAAAAGAGAACCAAAAGGGAAAAGGAGAGGAATAAAACAGCTGCAAAGGTTTTAGTTTGCCATACCAAAACAAAGGATGAGGAATCAGAATATCAATGTGACATGGAGGGTTGTACCATGAGTTTTGGGTCTAAACAGGAGCTGTTGCAACATAAGAGAAACATTTGTCCTGTGAAAGGATGCGGAAAGAAGTTTTTTTCACACAAATATCTAGTGCAGCATCGTCGAGTTCATGAGGATGACCGCCCATTGAAGTGCCCTTGGAAAGGGTGCAAGATGAGTTTCAAGTGGGCATGGGCACGCACTGAGCACATTCGGGTCCACACTGGTGCTCGTCCTTACGTGTGCGCTGAGCCAGGGTGTGGGCAGACATTTAGATTTGTTTCTGATTTCAGTCGTCATAAGCGGAAGACTGGTCATGCAACCAAGAAGAATTGTTGATAGCATGTGTGCTAGTGATATATGTTAGCATTGTTGATAAATTTATTAATATATTGCTCAATGTCGTCTAGGACTAGGTGTTAATTAACTGTTTAGGATAAATTCCCTGAATCTGTCATTGGGAATGACTATTAATTCTGCTTGGTTAGGTGTTTTTGTACCCATTTATTTTAGTAGCAAGCAAAGCATTTTCTTAGATATAGAAACATGATTCTCATCCATCGCATATCTCCTGCTTGGTGCGGAATTCATATTCCAAGCTAGAAGGTCCTACTTATGAGATACCAAAGTCATGCTCTTTTGATGCCAACTGTTCACAAAATTTTATGGGTCTGATCTTCGGAATTGTAGCAGGCACATTTTTGTGCAGCATGGTCATGACTTCTATTTACCCTACACCAACTAATGGAATGGCCGAATTTCCAATCACCAATAGATTGACGTGCATTTGGCATATGGGGAATCTTCTTAAGATCAACATGTGGTCATTTTTAGTAATTTGTTCTCTTCCATACTCTTTGCTTACAGTTCCTTTTTCTTTACCATGTTTCCCGTTTTCATACTACTTTTAGTACTTTATTTTTAACCCCTACTCTATTTGAATTATAGAAACAGAAAAAGAGCTGTGATGGCGATTTAGATGAGGAAAGAAGAGGATGGTAAAGATACATGAAAATGGTTCTATATTAATAATGTCATTTGAGTGTTTTTAAGTTTACTTGGCCAACAATCTTTGTCTTTCAGACAACCAGGCTAGTGTCTATACCTTTGTTTCTCTCAATTTCACTGATTCTCTCTTTTCTTAATTAAAATTGTGTTGAATCTGTCGTAAAATTAAGGATGATAAATTGATCAATTAAGAGTTGGTTTCCTCTGTAGATTCTTTCTGATTACTTTTTTCTGCTTGATCACGTGTGACCGTGCGATACTTTTTCCTGGAACTTTCTTATCAGAACCCTGTTGGTAGGGAATTGTAGATTCCTGCATGAGTCATGAGCAATGGGAGAGAGAGCTTCAACAGAACAAGTATCTGCACTTCTACTATTATTTTGTGTTGGATTCAGTGCTGCTGATGGTGTGCTTGATTGATGCTCATTCTTTGTGTTGATTGCTGCTGTTCTTCATATTCATTATCAGTAACACTTCAAATCACACGATCAGTTAAAGGTGAGGATACTACTAGCTTCAGAATTCCTTTTTCTATACCTATTTGAAATTATGCCTTTCAATTATCAAGTGTAAGTATTGTTTAGTTAAGAGCTGTCTTGTAGCAGCGGCAATGTGGATTTAGTTGTTTCATGGAGCGCTGTTAAATGAAACGTGATTTAATTGAATTGTTTTGATTACACGTTTCACGCCCGTCAGACATTTTGACGGGATAAATTATATTCAGATTTTAAGATTTCTGATGCAGATTTTGAAAGACTAGCTCCTACATTAGTTGCCACTTTCTCCTTGCCGGCCATATCCTCTCTTTTCTTCTTTTGCAAATCTAGGCTTTAATGATTCGATTATGCTTTCACATGTGAATACATATTTTCTATTATTATTATGATGATTATTATTATTATTATTATTATTATTATTATTATTATTATTATTATTATTATTTGTAAATTAAGTCTTCTTTTCTTTTCTAACATAATGTTAAATAAGCTATATGTAAGTTGTACATAATCTAGTTGTTGATAGTGTATATTCTTGGCAAAAATGTAATAGTCAACTGATAATTTCCACTTTTTAATCTCTAATTCATTCTTAAATCCTTTTCTGGTCAAGTAACTCTTTTTTTTTAGAAAGGCCCACTTATATTTTTAAATAAATAATTTTTTTAAAACCAGTGTTAAAACTACCAACCTTCTTTAATTTTTAAAATCTACCAATTTGCTACTTATTGCCCAAAGCTTCTTAATTGCTTTTTTTTATGCTTTCCTAACACAAACTAAGGAAACATTTGTTTTATATTTCATAACTATTTAAACTTTGGTTCAAACCACTTTTGCATATTTTTCCCGTCTTTAACTTCATATATATATATATATATATATAAATATATATATATATATATATATATATATATATATATATATATATATATATATATATTAACTATATAGTTGTTTCAGCACCACCCTTAATTATAGATATTTATTATTATTTTGTTTGTGCATCTGCCGTTAAGTTTATTTTCTAACGTAATTACATGAACTGTTCAAGTTTATGATGATTGAGAAGTTTTTTTACTTCATTTTCTAACGTAGTGTAACATAAACTGTTTACGTTTTTTATTTTCTAACGTAATGTTACATGAACAGTTCAAGTTTAGCATAATTGAGCAGTTTATAGTCTTGGTAAAACTGCATTAACTAACTCATAATTTCTAATTCGTCTTAAATATTTCTCTGACTGTATATATAACCACTCTTAAGAAAAAACTTTCCAATTTTAAACGCTTCAAAATATTCAAAAAACTGTAAACTAATTTTTAAAATCATGGGTAAAAGAACTCTTTTAGTTCGATTTTTCCCCAGACTTCTATTTTTAGCTGTCGCAGTTCGTAACCCAAAATATAAGTAAATACAGTATTACAGTATTATATTTTAATAGTAATTGTTAAATCTGCCCACCATTCATAATGAAACTGTCCGACTTCTTTTACTATCCATCTCATTTTATATATTTTATTTTATTGATATGTTTTCTTACTATTATGTTCTTGAGAGTAAAAAGTGTCTTTTGTTAGTTTGAGGAAAAAGTGAAGTCAAATAAAGAAAAAACATTTATCATTTTTAAGAATTATAATAAATAAATATATTAAAAATAAGTACCTGTTACTTAGCAGGAATACGAAGAATAATTTTGAATTATTAATTGTTAAGAAAAGATGGAAACTTGATGAAAAATAATATTTTGTTTTATCATTCTGGTGTCAATTTGGCCCCAAGTCTATGGGCCGGTCCTGGCCCACTCTTCATAAAGCTTCCTTTTAGGGGTCTCTCAAATGAGGGGACCAAAAAAAAGTCCCAGCCCCCAAAGTTCCCTCTCTAGTGGGTTAGGGCTAGGGCTAAGATGGGTTAGTCCCCCAAATAATACTACATTAAGTCAGAGTCAAAGATTAAGTTGAGCGACCCAAATGGGCCCGATGACCCGGACGGGCTCGACAACCCGGACGAGCCCAATGACCAGGACAGACCCGATGACAAGGACAGACCCGACGACTAAGATGAGCCCGACGACCAGGACGGGCTTGACAACCCGGACATGCTAAACAACACGGACGTGCCCAAAAACCCAGACGGGCCAGACGACCAAGATGGGCCCGACGACCAGGACGGGCTTGACAACCCGGACATGCCAGACAACACGGACGGGCCCGACGACCCAAACGGGCCCGAAAACCAAGACAGGCCAGATGAGCCCTACGACCCAGATGAGCCCAACGATCTAAACGAGACGACGACTCGAACGGGCCCAACGATTCAAACAGGCCCAATGATCCAGACATGCGCAATGACCCGAACGGGCCGAAGACTCGTATGGACCCAACGATCAAAACAGGCCCGACGACCCGAACGGGCCCGACGACCCGAACGGGCCCGACGACCCGAACGGGCCCAACGAGCTAAACGGGCCCGACAATCCGAACGGGCCCGATGACCCAGACATGCTAGACAACCCGAACTGGCCCGACGACCCCGACGGGCCTGACAACCCAGACGGGCCCGACGATCCGAACAGGCCCAACGAGCCAAATGGGCCCGACAATCCGAACGGGCCTGACGACCCGAATGGGCCCGACGACCCGAACGGGCTTGACGATCCCGACGAGCCCGACGAACCGAACAAGCCAAACGATCCAGATGGGCTCGACGACCCGAACGGGCCCGATGACCCAGACGGGCTCGACGACCCGAACGACCCGATGACATGAACGGGCCTGATGATCCGAACGGGCCCGATGACCCGAACGAGCCTGACGACCTGAACGGGCTCGACGACCCGAACGAGCTCGACAACTCGAATGGGCCTGACGACCCGTTTGGGTTGTCGGGCCCGTTCGAGTCGTTGGACATCTCTGGATCATCGGGCCTGTCTGGGTTGTTGGGCCCGTTTGGGTCGTCGGTCCCATCCGGGTCGTCGGGTCCATCCGGGTCGTCGGGCCCGTTCGGTTCATTGGGCTCGTCTGGGTGTCGGTCCCAGTCTGGGTGTCGGGCCCGTCCGGGTAGTCGGACTCGTCCGGGTCGTCGGGCTCATCTAGGTCGTCGGGCTCATTTAGGTCGTCGGGCCCGTTTGGGTCGTCGGCCCCGTACGTGTCTTCGGGCCCGTTCGGGTCGTAGGGCCTGTCTGGATCGTAGGGCCCGTCTGGGTCATAGGGCTCGTTTGGGTCGTCAGGTCCATACAGGTTGTCGGGCCCGTTGGGGTCTTTGGGCCTGTCTGGATCATTGGGCTCATTCGGATCGTCGGGCCCATCTGTGTCGTCGGGCCTGTTCATATCGTTTGTCCCGTTCGGGTTGTTGAGCCTGTCCGGGTTGTCGGGCTCGTCTAGGTCCTATGGCCCGTCTTAGTCGTTAGGCCTATCCGACTTGTTGGGCCCATCTGGCTCGTCGGGACCCGTCTGGGTTGTTGGGCATGTCAGTGTCGTCAGTCCCATCTGGGTCGTCAGGCCCGTCTGGGTTGTAAGAGCAGTCCGGGTCGTCGGGTCCATACGGGTCATCAGCCCGTTCGGGTCGTCAGGCTTGTTTGGGTCATAGGGCCTGTTAGGTTCGTCGGGCCTGTCTGGGTCATTGGGCCCGTCCAGGTCATCGAGCCCGTCCGATCGTCGGGCCCTTCCATGTCATTGGCCCATCCGTGTTGTCAAGTTTGTCCTGTATTCGGGCTCGTCTTGGTCGTCGGGCCCGTTCGAGTTGTTGGGCCCGTTTGGATCATCGGGCCCGTTCGAGTCGTCGTTCTTGTCGAGGTCGTCGGGCAGGTCCTAGTCTATTCGGGTTGTCGTGCTTGTCCGATTCGTTGGGCCTATCCCACAGATAGTAATATATTTTAAAAAATAATATATTTTTCATGTGGAAGATGAAAGCCCATGGGTTGGCCCTGACCCACAGGACTTTTGTAGGGTTTTTGGCCCTATAGACTTCTTTGTTGGCGGCTTTTTTTCAATGTGGGCTTTTTTGGCCATGGCCCACATGGGCCAGGGCCAAACCCTGTGGGCTTGGCCAAATTGACACCTCTAATTCTCATAGTTAAACATAACAAAATAGAAAAGTATTTTTTTTTTTTTGTAAGTATTTAATTTTCAGTCACTTTTACATGAGGTCAACCTAATTCATGTTAGCTAAAATTGAATTTGATACTTCTTACTCTTAAACTAGAGCTGAAAATTGACATCAAGAATTTACTATGGTAATAAAATAATGATAATTGTTGTATATAAATTGGAGATGGCTGATACAATATTTTCTTTAACTTTCTTTGCACTTATATAACAATTTTCTTATGTATTACATAACAATCGCAGCTCTTTTATTTACTAAAATTGAATATAATTAAAAATAATAAAAAGTTTTGGGTTACTTGAAATAGTCTGTTAGATATGTAAGTAGTTATTCTTATGGACACCATTTACTAATATTTAACACATTACATGTCATATTCAATACCAAAAAGTAAGATAACTTAATTGATAAGAACAATTCACATCAATTTATTTAGTATTAAGGGTATTGCATAAATTGATTTTCAACATGTGTCAAACTTAGAGGTTAGAATGGAAGACTAGTCAAGGTTCTATTAAGATTATTGGTAGACCAAAGAGCTTCTTTAATGCAAAGAAGCATATGTTGGTGGTTTACTAACCATAATGTATATATATTTTGTCAATTCAATTCATACAAATAAATAAAAAAATGTGACCTTAACATAATTGTTAACATGGGAATAATATGAATTAACCAAAATATTTCATGCAATACAATACAACTTTGATTAAATTTTTAAAATATTTTTTTAATTATTTTTTCTATATTTTATTTAATTTTGATAGATTAAACTCTGAAGAGCGGATTCATGTTTTCTGACCCTTTAAGATTTGGTTTGAGCTATATATATTCTTTTGAAATCTATCGGTTTATATTTTCCTAAAATTTATTTTTAATTAATTATATATTAATAATAAAATTTATTTGCAATAGCTTAATACGATATGATACTATGTTGTTAATATTATTTATTTTTAAATAAGTATACGTTATAAAAAATATTTTAATTTTATATCTTAATTAAAGATGATGTGTAAATTAAATTAAGTTATGCATTATCGAATCTAAACAAATTACCGTTTTTAAGGGTGGAAGCACCCCAATCAATTCAAACACTCTCAAATCATTATTTTTCTTCTTCAGACGTCATTGAAATCACACAAATGCAGTTTTAAATGGACATGAATTTACTATGAACTGTTCTTCAAACTGAAAATCATAGGTATTTTATTTTAAAAAAATATGATTGACATGCCCAAATAACCACTCAACCACTGAGATGCTCTCACCTACAACCAAAATAATAATGATTAATATTATTGTATTGAAAAAAATCGTATAATTTAATAATGACATGCTTGACTTTATAATACAAAGAAGTGAAGTATGAAAAAAAAAAACTGAGTTGGATGTTACTTCTGTTGAAGCCACTATGAATTTAGACCAAAAATCCACCCATGGATTTTCTTTTATTTACAATTGGCAAATACTTCCAGAAAAAAAAAAAAAAAAAAAAAAAAAAATAAAAAAATTTAT